>ERZ833822.4-NODE-4-length-263987-cov-6.980199_pt1 | contig 263987 bp, 204 predicted proteins | sample MGYA00519913_ERZ833822 | MGnify/ENA primary metagenome ERZ833822 (study PRJEB31850, sample SAMEA3708746) | human gut metagenome | biome: human gut; feature: human-associated habitat; material: faeces | place: China | collected 2014 ... | reverse complement strand
AAGACACCGTGTAAAACGCTATTAGAACGCTATTAAAACCCTATTAAAACGCTATGCCTAGAATAGCGTTTTAATAAGATTTTATAAGCTTATTAAAAATTTTATATACGGAAGTAATCCTGTATTGATACATTAGTTATCCTGAAATAACGAAAGAAAAGGGCATCATCAGGACTACTCTTTCCCTATATCATTTATATCCCTCTAAAAGAATGAACGCATGAAAAAAAGGAGAGGATTTCCAGATTCACAAATAAATGGTATATTTGCAACTTGATTTTTTAAATGTGCAAATAAGTAATATCTTAAAATCAGGAGTCACGATGGACAAAAAATTCCAAGAGTACAAAGGTTTGGATCTCTCTCAGGTAAACAAGGATGTCTTGAAAGAGTGGGAATCAAACAATACCTTCGAGCAAAGCTTGAAGAATAGAGAGGGGCACCCCTCGTTTGTCTTTTTCGAAGGTCCCCCTTCGGCAAACGGGATGCCAGGTATTCACCACGTAATGGCTAGGACGATTAAAGATATTATTTGCAGATACAAAACTTTACAAGGATTTCTCGTTGAGCGAAAAGCCGGTTGGGACACGCACGGGTTACCCGTTGAACTGGGTGTTGAAAAGAAACTCGGCATCACGAAAGAAAACATCGGGAAGACCATTTCCGTGGCCGACTATAACAAAGAATGCCGTTCCGACGTCATGAAATTCACCCGCGAATGGGAAGATCTAACGAACAAGATGGGCTACTGGGTAGACATGAGTAACCCATACATCACCTATGACAACCGTTATATTGAAACCTTATGGTACTTGTTAAAACAATTATACGAGAAAGGTTTTCTATACAAAGGGTACACGATACAACCCTATTCCCCTGCAGCCGGAACAGGATTAAGTACGCACGAATTGAACCAACCGGGATGCTACCGGGACGTGAAGGACACGACATGCGTGGCTCAATTCAAAGTGATCCGGGACGAAAAATCGGAAAAACTATTTGCTTTCAGTGATGAAGTACATTTCACCGCATGGACAACCACTCCTTGGACGTTACCTTCCAACACGGCATTGGCCGTGGGACCGAACATCACGTACTTGGAGGTGAAAACGTATAACCCCTATACCTTCCGCCCGGTAACTATCATCATGGCGAAAGATCGTTTCAGTGCTTACTTCAACAAAAAAGCAGAAGGTATCGCTTTAGAAGACTACAAGGAAGGAGATAAACTAATCCCTTATCAAATCGTGGCTGAATATAAAGGCCCGGAACTGGAAGGGATTCGTTACGAGCAACTTCTTCCCTGGATGCAACCTATGGGTGACGCCTTCCGCGTGATCCTAGGGGATTATGTTACCACGGAAGACGGTACCGGGATCGTGCATATCGCCCCGACTTTCGGAGCCGATGACGACCGGGTGGCCAAAATGGCCGGAATAGCCCCCTTGCAATTAATTGACAAGGAAGGTTGTAAACAACCCATGGTAGACAAACGGGGACGCTTATTCCAAATCGAAGACATTGACTCGGAATATTTGAAAAATAACGTTAACACAGACTTGTACGGCGAGTTCGCCGGACGATTCGTGAAGAACGCTTATGATCCGAATTTAACTGAAAATGACCCGACCCTTGATATTGATTTGAGCATCCTCCTAAAACGGGAGAACAAAGCATTCAAGGTCGAGAAACACGAGCATAATTACCCGCATTGCTGGAGAACCGATAAGCCGGTGCTTTACTACCCGTTAGATTCTTGGTTCATCAAAACGACAGCCGTTCGGGATCGCATGATCGAGCTGAACAAAACTATTAACTGGAAACCCGCCAGCACAGGTGAAGGCCGTTTCGGAAAATGGCTGGAGAATTTGGTAGACTGGAACCTATCACGTTCCCGCTACTGGGGGACCCCCCTACCGATATGGGTTAGTGAAGACGGAACTGAGAAAAAATGCATCGGCTCGGTCAAAGAATTAATTGAAGAAACAGAAAAAGCGATACAGGCTGGAATCATGAAGGAGAACCCCTTCAAAGATTTCAAAGTGGGAGACTACTCGAAAGAAAATTACGAAAAAATCGACCTGCACCGCCCGTACGTGGATGACATTATACTGGTTTCTTCTACCGGACAACCCATGTACCGGGAGAAAGACTTGATCGACGTGTGGTTCGACTCGGGAGCCATGCCTTACGCACAGGTGCACTACCCGTTCGAGAACAAAGAGTTGATCGATAACCGGATACACTTCCCGGCTGATTTTATCGCCGAAGGGGTGGACCAGACTCGGGGGTGGTTCTTCACGTTACATGCTATCGCAACTATGGTGTTCGATTCCGTGGCATTCAAGAATATCATATCCAACGGACTGGTACTTGATGCCAAAGGCAACAAGATGTCCAAACGTCTAGGGAATGCCGTTGATCCTTTCGACACGATCGAAAAACAAGGATCCGATCCTTTGCGTTGGTACATGATCACGAACTCACAACCGTGGGATAACTTGAAATTCGACATTGCCGGGGTGGAAGAAGTGAAACGTAAGTTCTTCGGGACACTGTACAACACATACAGTTTCTTCGCCTTGTACGCTAATATCGACAATTTCAAGTATGCAGAGGCCGAAGTTCCGTTTAACGAGAGACCGGAAATCGATCGCTGGATTCTTTCTCTATTGAACAGCTTGATTAAAGAGGTAACCGAGGCTTACGAGAAATACGAACCGACACGGGCCGGACGGGCCATACAGGATTTCGTGATCGAAAACTTGTCGAACTGGTACGTGCGTCTTTCCCGTAAACGTTACTGGGGTGGCGAGCAAACCACCGATAAACTGTCGGCTTACCAAACGTTATATACTTGCTTGGAGACTGTGGCCATCTTGTCCTCACCCATCGCACCGTTCTACATGGATCGCTTATTCACTGACCTGAACAAGGTTACGGGACGATACACGACGGACGTTCATTTGGTGGATTTCCCGGTGGCTAACGAATCAATGATCGACAAGCAACTAGAGGAAAGGATGAATATGGCCCAACAAATATCTTCCATGGTACTTGGGCTGAGACGTAAAGTTCAAATCCGGGTAAGACAACCGTTGTGTAAGCTGTTGATCCCGATCCTAAATGACGAGATGACGACCCAGCTAGATGCAGTGAAGAACATCATCCTGTCAGAAGTTAACGTGAAAGAGATCGAGTATATCACCGACACGGCAGGCATCCTCGTGAAGAAAATCAAACCCAACTTCAAGACCCTGGGACCGAAATACGGTAAATACATGAAACAGATTTCCGCACTTGTGGCTGAAATGAATCAAAATGATATTTACAATTTCGAGAAACAAGGAACTTATTCCCTGGAAGTGGGAACTGAAACGCTGGAACTGACGCTGGAAGACGTGGAAATTCTGTCGGAAGATATTCCGGGCTGGTTAGTGGCCAACGAGGGACGTCTCACGGTTGCTCTAGACATCAACATCACGAAAGAATTACGTGAAGAAGGCATCGCCCGGGAGTTGATCAACCGAATCCAAAACCTGAGAAAAGAGAGTGATTTCAACGTGACGGACAAAATTAATCTTTATATCGGGAAACATAAAGAGATCAATGAAGCTGTCGAAAACTTCAAGGCGTACATCGCCAGCCAAGTTTTAGCTGAGAACGTTACGTTAATAGATAAAGCCGAGGACGGTGCTCAACCCATCGAAATCGACGACATACAAACGTTTATTAAAATCCAAAAAATGTAACCTATTCCCCTTACTACAAGTAAAAGTGGATATTTTTCCACGGGAAAGATTACATCGCGGATTTTTTATTAACTTAGACAAAAACTTTACAACTATGGCCGAGAAAACTAGATATTCGGATGAAGAGTTGCAGGAATTCAAAGAATTGATTCTTGAGAAACTCGAAAAGGCGAAGAGAGATTACGAGGTGTTGAAAGCCTCGATCTCCGGTAGCGACGGGAATGACATTGCCGATACGTCTCCCACTTTTAAAGTATTGGAAGAGGGAGCATCTGTTCTTTCCAAAGAGGAAGCTGGTCGGCTCGCTCAAAGGCAGGCAAAATTCATTGCTCACCTAGAAGCTGCGTTAGTACGAATTGAAAACAAAACTTACGGGATCTGTCGGGTAACCGGTAAACTGATCTCCAAAGAAAGACTACGCGCCGTACCTCATGCAACATTGAGTATGGATGCCAAAATGGGACAAGACTCTTAATCGTAACACGATTAAGAGTCGCTTTAAAATTTTATCACACAGATGAGTACGCGGAAAAAACTTATAATTTTTATTATTGCCCTATTAGTCATTGATCAAGTCGTTAAAATCTGGATCAAGACCCACATGATGATCGGGGATGAATTCAGTGTCTTCGGAGACTGGTTTAAAATTCACTTTATTGAAAACAACGGGATGGCCTTCGGGATGGAACTCGGAGGTGGCAAGTGGGGAAAAACCGTTTTAAGTGTATTCCGCTTAATTGCCGTGGTGGGTATCGCTTGGTACCTGGGACGCCTCATCAAAGAAAAAGCTCCCATGGGAGTAATTCTCTCTTTCGGGTTAATTTTCTGCGGAGCCGTGGGTAACATTATCGATAGTGCATTCTACGGGATGATTTTCAGTGATAGTTATTCACAAGTGGCCACCCTATTCCCTCACGGGGGAGGATATTCCTCGTTCCTGCACGGGAAAGTGGTAGACATGCTCTACTTCCCGCTTTACGAAGGTTTTCTGCCTCAATGGATTCCCATCTGGGGAGGTGATTTTTTCGTGTTCTTCCGACCGGTATTTAACCTGGCTGACTCTTATATTACCATAGGTGTATTTATTCTGTTGCTTTTCCATCGGAAATTTTTCGCATCGAAGAAATAATTTAACCATTAAATGATTTTCCATGCACGATGATGAGCTTAGATTCATATCGGATATAAACGCAAAAAAAGAAAACGCCTGGAAAAGATTATACCAGAATTACTACCCGGCATTATGCAATTATGCTTCCCGAATCATTCAAGATGAAGTGATCGTAGAAGATATTGTGCAGGAGAGTTTGATCAATCTATGGGATTCTTCTGCAACATTTCAAAATATTAGAAGTCTCACAGGATGGCTTTACCAAGCAGTCTATACCCGATCATTAAACACGATACGTGATCAAGCCCGCACGAACAAGTTGCACCAGAATCTATGGGAATCCGTGAAAGAGGAATTAACCGAAGAAATGGCAATCAATTCAGCCATCGAAGAAGAGATATTGCATAAGTTCAGAACAATCATTACTCAACTTTCACCTCAACAACAGGAAATCATGAAAATGAGCATGGACGGGATGAAAGTAAAAGAGATTGCCAAAGTTTTGAACGTGTCGGAGAATGCGATCAAAATGCAAAAAAAGAGGGCTTATTCAGTTATACGCGAAGAACTCGGAGAGTGCTGGAGCGTTCTGCTTATAATGCGATTCCCGAATTTAAAGATTTACGAATAGGACAAAACATCACTTCACTTATTTACATCCTCGTTTCCCTTATTTTCTTCTTTTGATTTTCCATGATCTCATGGTCTCGTCCCAATCTCTTTTTTTCTTCATTTTTACCCAAAATTTTGTTACCCGTTTTCATTCCTCCGGTGTTTAAGTAGTAAATTCAAAATATTATGGCGCATTGGAACGAAATAGATAATATATCCGAGAAGTTACTCAAGAAAATTTTATTGGGAGAGAATAAGGCAGACTCCATCCCTTCACAAGAGGACCACGGACGCTTGACAGACAAATATAAAAATTGGAATGCACTTGCCGATCAATCCAAAAAAGTTTTAAAATATGACGCCAATAAGGCTTTCCAAAAATTACAATTCCAGAAATATCGTCGTCGCAAAATAATAACTGGCTGGAGTATTGCAGCGAGTATTGTACTACTGCTTTCTATCTCCATTTTCTTCATTCAGGAAGCACCCGAAGTAACACCCGTTTCGAAAATCGAACCGGGTTACAAGAAAGCCACTCTAACTTTATCCGATGGAACAAACTGGGACATCCGGGAAGCAGTACAGGTTATCCAGACAAAAAACAGCGAACTCAAGATAGATTCGTCAGGATTAAGCGTACACAGCAACACGATTGCTCCTCCACAAGAAGAAACACAATACCACACGCTGAACGTTCCCAGAGGGGGTGAATATAATTTAACCCTATCGGACGGGACGCAGGTATGGTTAAATTCAGAATCAGAATTGCGATTTCCCTCCCAATTCGACACGAACAATCGAACGGTATATTGTAAAGGAGAAGTCTATTTCAATGTTACCCGGAACCCAGAATCTCCTTTTATCGTGAAATTAGATAAAGGTGAAGTAACGGTACTGGGCACAGAATTCTGCACAAGCGATTACAAAAGTTCGGTTGCAGAAGTCACCCTGGTGACGGGGAAAGTTCAATTCAAGGCAGGAAACGGGGATTCCGTATCCTTGACCCCTTCCCAACATCTTGTTTACAACACGACAAACGACAGTATTTCAGTCACCACTGTCGACACTCGTGTATATACAGCATGGAAAGATAATTTATTCTGCTTCGAGGATGAAACTCTGGAAAATATCATGCACACGTTGTCTCGATGGTACAATGTAGATATATATTTTGAATCGGAAGATTTAAAAAGACGACATTTCTCCGGAACTATTGAAAAATATTCGAATATAAAATCATTCTTAGAAGTTTTTGAAACAGGAACAGGTATAAAATTCGACATTTATGGACACAAGATAAGCATAAGACAATTAAACAAATAAACGAAAAGTCTCGTGCTGGTTGGCGCCGATCACGAGACTCTAGTTGATTATTCAACCATAAAATTAATATTCAAAGTTATGAAAAAAAATCCACGTAGCATGCGGATTCCTCCGCATGGGGTGAAAAAATTTTTACATCAAATGAAATTTACATTATTATTTGTCATGCTATTCTGCTTTTATGCAGAAGCTTCTTCACAGAAAGTCACCCTAAAAGTGAAGAACATGGATCTTTACTCGGTTCTCTTACAATTAAAGAATCAAACGGGTGTCCGCATATTATATGATGCAGACTACACAAAACAAATTAAATGTACAGATGCCACATTTTTTGAAAAAGACATTAAAGATGTGCTATCACAATTACTGAACAACACGAAACTCGTTTACAAAGAGGTCAACGGTACTTTCGTTATCAGTAAAGCATCCGAACAAGAGGATAAAACAGTAAAACTGGCCGGTACGGTAAAAGATATACAAGGAACTCCCCTACCGGGTGTTACCGTTGTGATTAAAGGAACCACAATCGGAGTTTCCACTGACGCACAAGGTAATTTTACCTTGAACGTGAAGGAACAAGAGAAAATAACACTTGTATTCTCTTTCGTGGGAATGAAAACCAAAGAAGTCGTTGCCACTCCTAACAAAGCGATGACGATCACCCTTGAGGAGGATACCCAAACCATCGAGGAAGTTGTGATCACGGGTTACCAAGTTGTAGACAAACGAAAAAACACAAGTGCCATCACTTCAGTAAAAGCGGCAGACATCATGCGCCCCGGTATTACCACGATTGACCAGATGCTGGAAGGTCAAATTCCGGACTTGATTTCCATGACCAACTCTGGAGAAATCGGTGTAGCTCCGAAATTACGTATTCGAGGTACCTCTACTTTGATTGGAAACCGGGAACCGCTTTGGGTAATTGACGGAATTGTACAGCAAGACCCGGTAAATATATCCCCCGAGGAGTTAAACAACCCCGATTATATTAATCGTATCGGTAATGCTATTTCCGGGTTAAACCCACAAGACATCGAACGTATTGATGTTCTAAAAGATGCCTCAGCAACAGCCCTATACGGAACGAAAGCAGCTAATGGAGTGATCGTGATCACAACCAAGCGAGGGCATATCGGGGCTCCGATGGTGAGCTACAATATGACAGGTACATTCAAATTCCGCCCCCGTTACAGCGACCGACATATCGACGTGATGACCTCAAAAGAGCGAGTGCAATTTTCCCGGGATTTATTGAATAGTAATTATAATTTCTCTGGCAACGTGAGTCTGGTAGGCTACGAGTATCTATACGAACAATTGTACGCCCGCCAAATTTCATATCAAGAGTTCGAAGAGCAAGTCGCAAAAATGGAATCTTTGAACACGGACTGGTTCTCTGCTCTAGGTAACGATGTTTTTTCCTCACAGCACACGATAAGCCTAACGGGAGGATCGGATATGATTCGCTATTACGCATCTATCGGTTATACAGACGATAACGATGTGGTGAAATCGAATCGGAACGACCGTTACACGGCAAAATTAAATTTGGATATTCATTTCTCCGAGAAATTCTCGACTTCATTGGGCATCGACGGTAGCAAAAGTTCGCAGAAGTATTACCAAAGTGAATTGGCTCCCATCGATTACGCCTATAACACAAGCCGCACAATTCCTCTCTACAACGAGGACGGAACATTACACTATTACCAAAAACCCCAAGCTGGCAGATACTACAACTTCAATATCCTAAACGAATTGGCAAACAGCGGGTGCGAGCAAGAAGGTTCGAGCCTGGCGTTTCAAGCCAATTTACTATACAAACCACTAGCTTGGTTGAGGGTAAACGGAATTTTAGCTTATTCGGTTTCCAACACGGAGATCGACTCGTACTGGGGTGCTGAAACACACCATGTAGCAAGTATGCGCCGTGGGGAGTTCGGAGGAGAGATTGACGCAGAAGAAAGCGAATTACCCGCCGGGGGAGAATTAAAACAACAGAGTTCACGCAACGAATCGGTAACCGCTCGTTTGCAATTAGATGCCAACAAATATTTCGGGTTAGCTGAGGAGCACAACATCAATGCCTCGTTAGGTTTCGAGGCCAGCTCCACAAAATACGTGGGCACAGAGATCACGAACCGGGGATATTATCCCGATCGGGGATTACAGTTCGCTACATTCGAACAGGGAGTATACCCGGTCTTCGACGCTTGGCTGTTGGCAAATCGTCCTATATTAACAGATAATCTAACAAACTTAATAGCGGTTTACGCCAGTATCTCCTATTCTTATCGCAACTGGATCACGCTGAACGCAAATGCCCGTTATGACGGATCGAACCGATTCGGTTCGCAGAGTAATGATAAGTTGCTGCCCGTGTGGTCAGCCTCCTTGTCATATAATCCGCTGGAACAATTCCAAGCAACAGGATTCTTTGATTTTCTCCAGCTGAAATTCTCTTACGGTTACCAAGGGAATATGCTGGAAGGACAGTCTCCGGAAATGATTATCAAAAAGTTGCCGTTGGATGATTATTACCATGAGCTGGTGTCGGAGGTTTCTATTTACCCGAATCCGGATTTACAATGGGAGCGAACCAGTTCGTTGAATGCGGGAATTGAGTTCTCTATTCTGGATCATCGCTTAATGGTAAGCTCGGATTTCTATTACAAAAAAACAAAGGATGCTTTCATGGCAAAGAAGATTTCCGGGGTGAACGGAATGGATTCTTACACGGTGAATAGCGGGAAGATTTTGAACCGGGGATACAACGTATCGTTGACTATGACTCCCGTTCAATTTAAGGATTTCCGTTGGTCACTTTCTACCTCTATCTCAAAAACTTTTAACCGAGTAGAAACGAAACCCTCGACGGATCAATATGACGTGGAGCATTTCCTCGACGGTACGGTGATCACGAAAGGGAACCCGGTAAATACGTTTTTCTCGTATCGATTCAAGGGATTGAGCCCGGTGGACGGGGGGCCGTTGTTCTACGATTACAAGGAGAATCCGGAACGTTTGTACGGAAAAAACAAACACGATATTTTCACCACGGTATTAGAGGCATCCGGCTCGCGCGAACCGAAGCTATCGGGAGGTATCAACAACACGTTTACTTACAAGAATTTCCGGTTAAACGTAACGTTATCTTACAGTCTGGGAGCAAAAACCCGATTATTCAAATTATTCGACAACCAGAACTTCAATCCGGAGCAAAACGTGAACCGGGCATTCCTGAAACGCTGGCAACGCCCCGGTGACGAGATGTACACGGATATTCCGGTAATTATAAACGGGGGAAATCGTACTTATGATATACACTGGTCGAAATATAGCGACCTATTACCATCTTTCGGGGGATCGGCATGGGAGATGTATAATTACAGCAACATCCGCATCGTGAGTGCCAATTACTTGAAATGTACCACGATGAGTTTGACTTACGCATTCCCCAGCGAGCTGATTTCAAAATGGAAGTTGCAACGGTTGGAATTGTCGCTTTCTTCGACGAATCCGTTTATTTTCTGTTCCTCGAAATTGAAAGGGCAAACCCCAACGCAAGGCGGCTTCTCAACAATACAGTTGTCTGAACGCCCCACATTTTCTTTCGGACTATATGTTTCATTTTAAATTAATATACACATGAAAAGATATAGATTTTTTTCTCTCATCATCCTTTTATGTTGCACGAGTGTGGCTTGCAACGATTTCCTAACCGAGTATTCGCATGACCAAGCATATGTGCAGTCCTACTCGGATTTGGACGAGTTAATTATCGGATCAGGCTACATGAAGTGCACCGGAACACATGATTACACGTATTACTCAACGGCAAAGGAGACATATTACCCGTACGTTCATTTCATGGCAGATGAAACAGAAGTACGAAATACAGGCACTTATGATTACTACGGAGAGGATTTTCTAAAAATGTTTTACGGTTTCTACACGTGGCAAAAGGATGTGGACAAAGATCACGAGGGAACGGTAGGCTGGACCGAGAATCAAGATTGGATTAATTTGTACAAGCATATCAATATTACTAACATTATTTTAAGTCAAATTGACAATCAAACGATCCAAACAGAGAACGACCAACAAAACGTGAACCGGATCAAGGGGGAAGCCCATTTCTTACGAGGAGCATATTATTTCGTGTTAGCGAATTTATACGGGAAACCCTACTCACCCACCTCGGCTAAGACGGATTTGGCTGTCCCCATCAAATTAACGAAAAATATCGAGGATAAAGTTTACACGCGTGCGACCGTGGAGAAAACGTACGAACAAGTACTGGAAGATTTACTTACTGCCGAAAAGCACTTAAAAGGACAATCCCGCAAATCGGTAACCCGTGCAGGTCACACGGCCACATGCCTCTTGTTAAGCCGGGTATATCTCTACATGCAGAATTACACGGAAGCCTTGAAGTGGGCGAAAGCGTGCTTGGAGGAACAAGGAAGCCTGACAGATTTGAACGATTACCAAGGTACCACGTTCTTGACTCAAACCAACCCGGAGGTCGTTTTCACGATGGGTGGTAATTTCGTGGGAGCAGGCCTATCGGTTGGTTCCGGAGCTTTTACCGTATCGAACGATTTGATGCAGTGGTACACGGAAGACGATTTGCGGAAACAAGTATTTTTCGATTTACCCAAAGAAGGGGTGTACCCATATAAAAAGGCAAGTAAAAAATCAGGATCTCGCGACATCTCCGACAATTTTGTTTTACGAACGGCTGAAACTTATTTGAATTTAGCGGAAGCAGCTGCTTGTTTAGGCAACGAATACACGACGGAAGCCCTAAACGCATACAACACGATAAGAGAACGTCGATTGGCCAATTACACGGAGGATCGCTCTCTGACGGGAAAAGATCTCGTGGAAGCCATTCGGTTAGAACGTCGACTAGAATTGTGCTTTGAAGGGCATCGCTGGTTCGATTTGCGCCGCTACATGGTGAACGAGCTTTACCCGCAAGAAAAGACACTGACCAATCAATTCGTGTTATTCAAATATGATTACGGGATATACGACTATGTGATTTCGCTACAACGTACCTTTGAGTTACCCCCGCATGACAATGCTTGGGTGCTACCAATCCCACAGACAGAACTAGAGTCCAATTACGGTATGCCCGATAACCCGAGAAATGAACGTGATTCTAAATAATAATCGAATAAACCATGAAACATTATATTTTACTTTTGCTTTTAGCGAGTGCATTTTGGTACTGCTCAAATGATGAGGATGTCGTACCCTCGAATAACGACCGGAATATGTTTGATATGCCCGATTTCTCTTCAGAAGAGGAGATGAAGGTGCGAAGAGATTTCTATGACGCCACAAGTTGCTATCTGATTTTTAATGATTCGTTATATTATCGTAATATTACCACTCCTTCGGGATCAGATCCGGAATGCGTGATTCTCGATTTGAAGTACCAGGTAAAGGGAACAAGTGAAGATGCTTTATTACGATATACTTACCTAAAAGATATGAAGGATAAGGAACTGGCAGCAAAGTTCGCAAAAGAAAAGATACTCCCCAGACTGGCTCCCGCATTCTACCCCTACACTTTTTTTATGGTGGATCAATTTTATATCAGTAAAGCTTCCGCATGGAGTAGCGGGTACGATCCGGAAGTCGAGCAAAGTGCTTATGCCGGGTATAACGCCTCATTGGTTGCCTACAAGCATTTTTATGATATGGATGAGGCGGCCCAATACGCTTATAGTAGATCTGTGATTGCTATTCTCATGACCAAGAATTACACGCAAGTGAAGGATAGCGAGTATAACGATTTCTATCAATATTCACAAGAACAGTATGGAATTTACCCTGACTACGAGGATACTCCCCTGGAAGTAGGTTTTCTCGAAACATTTAGGTATGACTGGGTTCGTAGTTTCTATGATAAAAAATATGATCTGCTTGCCTACGTAATGGAGGTGTTCGCATTGACCAAAGAGGAATTTGACGAGAAATACGATAAAGAACTGTATCCTCTAGTTCATCAAAAGAAAGAAGCCCTAGTAAAGATTTTCGAACGATTGGGGGTAAAGGTTTATTAATTCCAAAAACGGTGTAATTATGAAATACATGATTTATATTTTATTGATGATTGGCATGCTGGGTTACGCTTGCTCAGACGATAAAGATAACGCACTACCCACAGTACGCCCGGAGGCGAAAGGCACATGGGTGGACACACGAGGGGAAGAGCCGGTGACATATCACTGGGTTCGTTACGGGAAACTAGATTGGATGTGCGAGAACATGAAATTGGAAACAGCTCCCGGTACTTGTTTCCCCCAAGAAATCACAGATGATATCTTACAGCAATACGGTTACTTGTACGATTTTGAAACCGCCAAAACGTTAGCAGTTGACGAATGGCGCTTACCGACAGACGAGGATTGGAAAGCGTTGGAACAAAGTCTAGGAATGGCAGCAAAGGAAGCTAACGCAGAAGAATGGCGTGGCGATCAGATGGGAACATTGATGATGCAGGACAGCACAGGAAGCGGTTTAAACCTAGGATGTGCCGGCTATTACTACACGACCGGAGGAAGCGGCGTGCGTAACACAGGTATAGATGGCATCTATTGGAGTGCCACTCTGGATTCCCAGAGCCAAGGATACGCTTGGACTCGAATGGTGATTTACAATCGTTCGGATGTGCGTCGTTTTTCCATGTTAACGAAAAAAGGATTAAGTGTACGTTTAGTGCGTGATGTAAAATAAAATAGGAATATGAAGAAAGTCTATATAATCGTATCAATTCTATTTTTCTCACTCATGACTTTCGCCCAAAGTGGTACCCAGTTCATGGATAATCGTCCGTGGCAAGAGGTACTGCAACGGGCGCAACGGGAAAATAAATTGATTTTCGTGGATTGCTACACAAGCTGGTGTGGTCCTTGTAAACAATTATCCACGCAAGTATTCCCCCAAGAAAAAATGGGGGAATACTTGAACTCTCGTTTCGTTAATGCCAAATACGACGTGGAGAAAGGAGAGGGATTAACGGTTGGGAAACAATACGACAAGGAAATTAAAGTTTTCCCGACCATGCTGATCCTGACCGCACAAGGTGAAATTATTCACAAAGTATCAGGTTGCCGCCCCGTAGATGAATTGATCGCCGCCATCGAAGAAGGTTTGCAAGGGAACACGATTTACAATTTAAAAAAAGAGTACGATAAAGGAAACCGGGAATGGAGTTTTATCCAAAAGTATTTGAATTTACTGGAAACTGCAGTCGAACGAAAAGAGTATGAAAAGGTTGCACGAGAATATGCCTCCCGTTTTCCCGTAGACAGTTTGCTTAACCAAGATATTTGGAATATCGTGGGTAAATTCGTGATACAGACTCCTTTCAGTCCGGAATTTCGTTTCGTGATTGAACATATCGACGATTTAGATAGCAAGGGACTCGTGAATCGCTACCAGCTGGAAAGCAAGTTAAGTGAAGAGATGGGATTTGCCGTAAATTCTATTTATCTTGTTTCAAATAAAACGCATAGCGAGGATACACTTGTCATGTTACAAGAAAAAATTGATTACCTGCGAACGCTGTTAAAAAAGCCGGTAAAAGGATTTCCCACATCCCTTGCCGAACTTTCGCTTTCCGAAAGTAAAATAAAGCAGGATGTAAATCAATTATACGAAAGATTATGCGTGTTAGTTGAATGTGGCTTCACGGATCGAGATATTCTCCTTGCTAATATGCTAAAATATCTAGCACAAAATTTAAATAACAAAGCCCACTTAAAGCGCTGTATTGATATTGCCGAATATTTGAAAGACATCAGCTCGAAAACAAGTTGGGTGCAAGAGGGTTTTGACGAAGCCATCGCTCTAGCCAATCAAAAATTAGGAAACAAGAAATAAAGATTTTATCCATATTCAAAATAGTTCTAATTGTATGAAAAAAATTTTACTGTTAAGCGTATGGCTGGTTGCCACTATTGTTGTGTACGCTCAAGAAGCGGGAAAAGGTATTCAGTTTCTGGATAATGAACCTTGGGAAGAAGTGGTGAAAAAAGCCAAAAAACAACGCAAATTAATTTTTGTAGATTGCTACACAAGCTGGTGTGGCCCCTGCAAAAAATTAGCCGCTGAAGTTTTCACGCGAAAAGACGTGGGAGACTACGTCAACAAGAAATTCGTCAGTGTAAAGTATGATGTAGAAAAACCAAACGGATTGGAATTCGCTCGCAAATACCGAGATCAAATTTCTGCCTTCCCTACCCTATTATTAATTCGCCAGGACGGTTCCATAATGCAACGTATCGTGGGGGCATTCCCCGCCAAAGATATTCTGGAGGCTATCCAAAATGGTGTGAACGGAAAAACATGGCAGGCATTGGAAAAAGAATATCTGGACGGAAATCGGGATTACAATTTTATCCTGACTTATCTAGACTTGTTACTAAAATCCGGAGAAAACGAAAAATATGCTGATGTCAAACGGGAGTACGTGAAACAATTCCCCGTTGACAGTTTGTTAAACCCACAAATATGGGAGCTGGGAGCAGAATATATTCAACACCCCAGCACGGAAGAATATCAATTTGTACTCAAGCATCTAAATGAATTCGGACAACGCGGATTCGACAGGTACGATTTGGAGTGGACATTAGCTATTAACGCCTATTATCAAATTAGCGATATTATCAAAACCGGTTTCAAAACACAAAACCAAGACACTATTGCCAAATTGAAAAAGCAACTTAAAGATTTAGAAGTAACACTAAACAATCCAGTGAAAAATTTCCCGGAATATTTGGCTTACGTTCGGATTGAAGAAAGTTATTTAAACAGGGACACGGAAGAGTTAATCTACCGATTAATCTACTTGGGTGAACATCACCTCATCGAATCTTTAGATTGGACAAAACAATGGCTCGATTACACGATCGACCATCTGGAAGACAAACAACTAATTCAACGCTGTCTGGATTATCTTTACCAAGCACAACAAGCCAACGAAATTGGGAATGATTGGATCGTCACAAACTGTTATAATGTACTCGCTAAAGGCTACGCAAAACTAGGAGACCTGAACAAAGCCAACGAATACACTCAAAAAGCGAAACAAATAGACGAACAAAACAAGGAGAGACTAAAGAATTTTTAAATAAGAATTATGAGGAGTAAACTTACTATTTTAGCTATGATGTTCATAGCTTTGGTATCCTGCAACACAGGATCCGAAACAAGTGTCAGTTTTCATGTCGAGGATACACAACTTTATCCGGAAGCAGTATTAATGACCAAGGATTCTATTTATAAACAGGCTTTAACCTCAAACAATTCCACCACATTTACATTGCCGGAAAAGTTTGAACCAGCTTACGGTGCTATGTTTTTCGGACAAAAACATGTTTTATTGTACATTGAACCGGGAAAAAGCTTTGATCTTTCCGTAAAAATGGAGGGAGAAAAAGCAATACCGACATTTTCCGGGGATGGAGCAAAAAAGAACCAGTACCTGAATAACACGGATTTCAGTTTTACACCCGATTACAAATTAAACGAAACCGAATTTGCCGCCTCTCTAGATAAACAGCTAGAAAAATTTGAAAAAAATCTGGCAGCTCAAGGATTTGATAACTACTTTAATAATTTAGAAAAAAAGAGATTAAAGTACACGGTTTTCAGTAACTTGCTGGAATATCGTTCCGCACATCTTTATGCTATCGAAAATTTCGAATATCAATATCCCGATGCCTATTTTAATAAACTAGCCGAAGTTTTCACCGAAGATGAAGATATGCTGGGTATGAGTGTTTATCAAGAATACATGAAAAAGATGGTGTCCTATATCACGATCAACAACATGCCGGAATTCGATGATTTCTTGTATATTAAAGAACAATTGAATTACGTTTGTCAACATTTCAAGAATCTGGTTGTTGCAGAATTCATGGTAGACTACATTATCTCCGAATACATCACACGTGAAGGAATCGGCAAGTTAGAAGAGTTAGCTCCTATCTACAAAGCTAAAGTTAACACCCCGAAGAAAATAACCGCTTTCAACGAATTATGTGACAAATGGCACAAAATTGCCCCGGGACAACCCTCACCTTCATTCACTTACAAGGATATCAACGGGAAGGAAGTTCACTTATCCGATTTTGTCGGGAAGTATGTCTATATTGACAACTGGGCAACCTGGTGCGGTCCTTGCCGTCGGGAGCAACCCATGTTGAAAAAACTGGAAGAAAGATTCGCAGGGAAAAACATTTGTTTCGTGAGTGTTTCTTGCGATCAAGATAAAAGCGCTTGGGAGAAAGTTGTAAAAGAAGAAAAATTAGAAGGTATTCAACTATATGCCGGAGCATTTGATCCTTTTATGGATGCGTATATGATAACGGCTATCCCACATTTTATTCTAATTGACCGGGAAGGGAAGGTTATTAACGCTAAAATGAGCCGTCCCTCGGATCCGGAAACCGTTAAATTCCTCGATGCTCTGGAAGGGCTTTAATTTCAAATAAGAGAGGTCGAAAGGCCTCTCTTATTATATGTATAACACAAAAACATGCTTTTTACAGGCTTTCATATTGTTAAAGATTCGTTAATGGCTAATTAATAAATGATACCCCTCATTTTTCTTTTTTATCTTGCGACAAATTTTATTAATATTTATTATTTCAATTATGAAAAGCCTTATCTCAATTATTACTTTATTGATGCTTAACCTCATTGCTTTCGGACAAGGGGTAAACTTCGAGCATATCACCTTTGATGAAGCCCTAGCCAAAGCAAAGGCCGAGAACAAACTCGTTTTCATGGATTGTTACACTTCTTGGTGTGGCCCTTGCAAGTACATGACAGAAACTATTTTTCCACAAGAAAAAGCCGGAGAATTTTTCAATCCCAAATTTGTCTGTGTAAAATTTGACATGGAAAAAGGAGAAGGCCCCGAATTGGCAAAAAGATTTGGAGTTAGAGCCTACCCAACATTCCTAATTCTACGCCCGGATGGAACAGTACAACATAAAATTGTGGGCGGTGGAGATTTGGACAAATTTATCGCAAAAGTTGAAAAAGGATTAAACGAGAAAACTTCCCTTGATTATCTGAACAAAATATATGAAAAAGGGAAAATGAACAAAAAACAACTGATGACTTACTCCGTTGTTTTGAACGAAGCGTATGAAAAAGACAAGAGTGAAAAAGTTGGTAAAGAGTTGGATGCCGTATTGAAGGAAAAGGATAAAATGAAAAAAGAATACTGGCCTATTCTTGAAAGAAGTCCATATGGTTCTGACAATTTCAAACTTGTTTTAAATAATATCGGTACATTCAACAAGAATATCGGTAAGGAGAATGTAGACAAATACCTGACAAGCTGCTACAAGAATGCCATCAACAATACCATGCGCCCCAATACAAAAGAACCTCTAAAGGTATTGCAACAAATTCAAGAAGAATTAACAAAACTCGATTTAGCCGATCAAGCGACATTAACTCGTTCTCTCGAACTAAACCAAGCTTGTCTGGAAAAAAACATCAATAAAGTAATTGAGCTGGCCGGACAGGTTGAATCGAACAAAAACGGAGAACTTTGGTCTATCTTCAATGCAATCAATTCGGTTAGGGGAAATATTTCGAAAGAAGATTTGAATAAAATTATCGTATTAGAGGATAAATTCTTAGGTTTCGCAGATGAAAACGGCAAAACTTATATAAAAAATTATTTTGAAAACTTGAAGATAGCTGCTCACGTGGGAGTTTATTTCCAAGACCTCAGTTATGAAGACGCCTTAGCAAAGGCGAAACAACAAGGACGTAAACTTTTCATCGACTGCTACACGACTTGGTGCGGTCCTTGTAAGTACATGTCAGAAACTGTATTCAAACAAGAAAAGGTTGGAGACTTTCTAAATCTGAATTTCATTTGCTTGAAATATGATATGGAAAAAGGAGAAGGTCCCGAATTGGCAAAGAAATTTGGAGTCCGTGCTTACCCAACTTTCGTGATCGTGAATCCGGATGGGACGATCCGTCATAAACTTGTTGGCGGTGGCGAAGGCGAACAATTCATAGAAAGGGTAAAAGAGTCTTTTGATGATAATAAAGCTCTAGGAGTTTTGGATGCAAAATACAACAATGGCGACCGGGATAAAGCATTTTTAGCTCAATACGCTCAAGTTATGGTAGCTAATTACGATCCGAACGCAAAAGCCATCGTGGATGAATTGTTGAAAATTTCTACCGATGAAGAAAAACTATCAGAAGATTATTGGTTCATTTTCGGTAACAGCGAATTAAGTCCCAAAGACTCGGAAGCAGCAAAATTCTTGATTGATAACCGGAGCAAATTTAACGAAACCATTGGCAAAGAGAAAGTGGATAACCGTTTGAGCGAAGGTCTCTTCCGTGAAATATTAATGGTTATCGCCGGACGTGGTCAAAAAACCGACGTAAAACGTTTAGACGCTATTGGACGGGAAGTAAAAGCTTTAAAGTTATCAAACGAGAAAACCTTACTATCTTCTTTAGCTATCGCAAAGGCCGTGAAGACAGAAAATATTGACAAGATCTTGGCTGCTTGCGAAAAAGAACTCCCGAAACTGGGAAAAGATTCGCAAATGATAGCTTATTATTTATCCGGCTCATTGGCAAAAGCAAACGATACGCAAAAAGCCCGTTGGCAAAAAATAATTCAAACAAATACGGAGAAATAAACTCCGAAAAACTCATAATAGTATACTTGAAGAGGATGTTTCCAAGGAACATCCTCTTCGCTATTTTGGAGTGAGTTTTTTACTAAAAAATGGGTAGAGTTTTTCATTTTCAATTGTTTTACGTAAGTTTGCACCCTAATTTTAGGACGAACAGCTTAAAAAAAGCGATAAATCCGTTTCGAAAGGAAACGGAAATGTAAAAGAAAATCGTATATGATTGAAAATTTAGTAATTGTCGAGTCTCCGGCTAAAGCCAAGACCATTGAACGTTTTTTAGGAGAGAATTATGTTGTAAAATCTAGTTTCGGACATATCCGGGATCTTGAAAAAAAAGATTTGGGGATTGATATAGAACATAATTTCCAACCAAAATATGAAATATCACCCGACAAGAAAGCGATTGTAAAAGAACTGAAACAACTTGCCAAAGAAGCCAAAACGGTTTGGTTAGCCTCCGATGAGGACCGCGAGGGAGAAGCTATTGCCTGGCATTTATTTGAAGTTCTGGGGTTGAAGAAGGAGAACACGAAACGAATTGTTTTTCACGAAATAACAAAAGATGCTATTTTACACGCAATCAATAACCCCCGGGACATTGATAAAAACCTCGTGGATGCCCAACAGGCCCGCCGGGTTCTTGATCGACTGGTCGGATTCGAAGTGTCACCGGTCCTGTGGAAAAAAGTAAAACCCTCCTTGTCGGCCGGACGTGTTCAATCCGTTGCCGTAAAACTCATCGTTGAACGAGAACGGGAGATTAACCATTTCATTGAACAAAAATACTATAAGGTTACCGGAACGTTCGAAACGAAAGATGCCAATGGTAATTCTGTTCCTTTAAAAGCCGAATTGTCCGAACGGTTCCCCACGCAGGAAGAGACTCTTAACTTTTTGGAACATTGCAAAAAAGCTATATTCACGGTAAGTGATGTCGAGACTAAACCGAGCAGCCGTAAACCGGCTCCCCCGTTCACGACATCCACCTTACAACAAGAAGCATCCCGCAAATTGGGATTTTCTGTTTCACAGACAATGGCCGTGGCCCAAAAACTATACGAACAGGGGCATATCACCTACATGAGAACTGACTCCGTGAACCTGTCACAACTGGCTATTGGTGCGGCAAAAGCCGTTATTTGTAACACGCTAGGAGAAAAATATTCTAAACCCAGAAATTTTGCCACGAAGACGAAAGGGGCACAAGAAGCTCATGAGGCTATTCGTCCGACCTACATGGATAAGGAAACGATTAGCGGAGACAAGAATGAACAACAACTTTACTCGTTAATCCGGAAACGGACTCTCGCTTCTCAAATGGCAGAAGCTGAACTGGAAAAAACAACTATAACAATCGCTATTTCCGGAGAGAAATACACGTTTGAGGCCGTGGGTGAAGTGATCATTTTTGACGGTTTCCTTAAAGTGTACATGGAATCTTTCGATGACGAGAAAGAAGACGATGAAACAGCTTTATTACCCGCTATACACAAGGGAGACCAATTACAACACTCTTTGATCCAAGCCTTAGAACAATACACGACGCATCCCCCCCGCTACACGGAGGCCAGTCTCGTGAAGAAAATGGAGGCCTTGGGCATCGGACGTCCTTCAACATACGCCCCCACGATTACCACGATTCAAAACCGGGGATATATCTTACGGGAAAGCCGGGATGGCGTAGAACGTCAACTAGACCAGATAGACCTTAAAGGACAAGATATTAAAGTCAAAAAGATCAACCGAATGTTCGGCGCAGAAAAGAAAAAATTGTTTCCCTCGGATATTGGAATGGTCGTGACGGATTTCCTTTCCAATTACTTCATGAATATCATGGATTATAACTTCACGGCAAATGCCGAGGATGCCCTTGATCACATCGCCGAAGGAGAGGTTGAATGGCAATCCATGATTGGAACATTCTATCAGCCCTTCCACGCAAATGTGGAAAAAACGCTGAAAGAATCCGAACGGAACACCGGAGCCCGAGAACTCGGTAAAGACCCACAAACGGGAGAAACTGTTGTCGTACGAATTGGACGTTTCGGGCCGATGGCTCAGATAGGTGAAGGAGAAAGCGTACGTTATGCCGGACTACTCAAAGGGCAACTAATGGAAACCATTACCTTGGAAGAAGCTTTAGACCTGTTCAAGTTTCCCCGTCAACTGGGAGAATTTGAGGAGAAGCCTGTCAGTATTGGCATTGGTCGTTTTGGACCTTATATTAAGCATAACCAACTTTTCGTTTCCTTGAAAAAAGGTATTGACGACCCGGGAACGATAACACTTGAAACCGCTATCGAACGAATCAACGAGAAACGGGAAATCGAGAAAAACAGGAAAATTCAAGAATTTGAAAACGGGGTACAAATTCTTAATGGACGTTTTGGACCTTACATCACCTTCAATAAAGTGAACTACAAGATTCCCAAAGGAAAAGAAGCTGACAAATTGACCTTTGAGGAAACCATGGCAATTATTGAAAAAGGGGGTGACGGCAAGAAAAAAACGACGAAAAAGACAACAAAAAAAGCGGCCTCGAAGACAACAAAAAAAGAGACAAAAAAGGAAACTAAAAAGAAGGAATAGGGCAATAGACGAAAGGGATTGAAATTTATTTGCATAAAACCAATCCATTTTATATATTCGTACCCTCGAAAATAGAATAAATTCGTGTGTAAAAACATAAAATTTTAATATAAATGGCAACGTTACAAAAAATTAGAAATCGCGGTGGAGTACTTGTTAGTATCGTGATTGGATTAGCCCTCGTGGCGTTTATTGTTGGTGATGCTCTTAGCTCTGGCGCCAGCCTTATCAATCGTTCCAGAAATAAAGTTGGAGAAGTTGGTGGTGAAACTATCGGCATTCAAGAATATCAACAAAAGATTATGAAGAATGAAGATTTCATCAAAAGCATGAACGGTTTATCTGCCTTAACGGATGAGCAACAAAGAATGATCCGGGAAAATACCTGGAATCAAATTGTTTCCGAAATCATTCTGAACAAGGAATACGAGGAATTAGGTTTGGACGTTAGCGGTGACGAGTTATACGATTTCTTATTAGGGAGCAACATGAACCCAGCTGTCAGCCAGTTATTCGCAGATCCCAACACGGGACAGGTAGACAAAGAAAGAGCCCGTCTGATCATCAAACAATTGATCGAAGCTCCTGCCGGCACCCCGCAAAAGGAATATTGGTTGAACATGGAAGAGCAAGTAAACACAGCTCGTAAACAAGAAAAATACAATACTCTGTTAGCAAAAAGCTTGTTTGTAACAGATGCTCAAGCCAAAGAACTTGCAGAAAGTGCAGCAACGACAGCTGATATCAGCTTTATCATGAAAAGCTACAACACAGTTAGCGACTCTGCAGTAAAAGTAACAGCTAACGAGATCAAAGATTATTATAATTCACACAAATATTTGTTTGAACGAGAAGAAGCCAGACAAATCGCTTACGTGAATTTTGACATCACAGCATCAGCCGAAGACATTAAAGAAACGGAAAACTGGGTAAATGACTTGAAACCCGAGTTTGCAGAGGCAAAGAATGTACTTGAATTCGCCAACCTTTCATCTGAAAAAAGATTCCAACCCAAATATTACAAAAAGGGAGAATTGGATAACGAGGAACTGGATGAATTCCTGTTCACAGAAAAGAGCGATGCCGTATTCGGACCTTATCTGAAAGATAACGCTTACAATATCGTTCGTGTTGCCGACCGCCGTGTATTACCCGACTCAGTGAGAGCCCGTCATATCTTGATCGCATCAAACAATATGGCCCAATCAGAGAAATTAGCCGATAGTTTAGCAGGCTTAATCCGTAAAGGCGGAGATTTCGATGCTTTAGCAAGACAATATTCTGCCGATCAGAATACCTCTGTAAATGGTGGAGATTTCGGATGGTTCACCCAGGATCAGATGCTCCAACCGATTGCCGATTCAGCGTTCTTCTCTAACAAAAACGAGGTGAAAGTGGTAAGATCAAATTACGGTTTCCATGTTTTGCAGGTAACAGACAGATCAAAACCTGTTGATAAGGTACAAATCGGAATCGTTGCAAAAGAAATTACCCCGTCCCAACAAACGATCAACAAAATTTATAACGACGCACGTACTTTTGCAAACAATATCAATACCGTAGAAGATTTTGAGGCAGCTCTAACTGCCAACAATCAAACCAAACGTATCGCAAACTTAGGTAAAAACGATTATCAGATTGCAGGTATTGACAACGCAAGAGATATTATCCGCGAGGCTTATATGGCTGAAAAACCGGGTTTCATCCTGACGACCAAAGAGAAATCGCCGATCTTTGAGGCTGGAGACAAATTCTCTGTTGTGGTTCTAACCGGAATTCAAGAAGAAGGCGTTGCACCTCTAAACTCTGTTTCTGCAGCTATCCGCACAGAACTTATCCGTAAAAAGAAAGGCGAAATCATTGCCAAGGAATTGACTAATGCTATTTCCGGAAGTGAAAGTTTACTTTCTGTAGCACAAAAAGCCAATGCAGAGGTAATGGATGCCACGGATGTTAGTTTCAGTTCATTCCAAGTTCCCGGAGTTGGTATTGAACCCGTGCTGACGGCCGAAGTTGTTACAATGAAAGAAAATGAGATTTCTAAACCGATCATCGGTAACCAAGGAGTTTATGTTGTGGTTGTAAACTCTAAAACTGTTGAAACAGTTACTCCCGAACAAATTGAAGCTGCCAAGAGAAGTATCGAGCAAACGAATCTATACACCAAGTTCCGTTTGATTCTTCCTGCGTTAGTGAAGAATGCCGGAGTGGTTGATACAAGATACAAATTTTACTAGAAACCTAAACCACAAACTGAAAAAGCCGCCTTGACGGGCGGCTTTTTTATTTTCTCAAAGAAAAACATCACTCCCGTTTCTTTCAATACTTTGATAGAAAAATTATCTTTGCCAGTAAAATGATTCAGATATGAAAGATTATTTCGTACACGAGACCGCCATCGTAGACGAAGGCGCAACAATCGGAAAAGGAACTAAAATATGGCATTTCTCCCACATTATGAGTAATTGCCGGATCGGAGAGAATTGTAACATCGGGCAAAACGTCGTCATATCCCCGGAGGTAGTTCTCGGAAACCAAGTAAAAGTACAGAATAATGTATCCGTGTACACGGGAGTCACTTGTGACGACGATGTTTTCTTGGGGCCATCATGCGTATTCACAAACGTGACCAATCCTCGTAGTGCAGTAAACCGGAAAAGTCAATATGCCAAAACGCACGTGGGCAAAGGGGCTACCATCGGAGCCAATGCCACGATCGTGTGCGGGCATGACATTGGGGCTTACGCCTTCATCGGAGCTGGGGCTGTTGTAACAAAAACTGTTCCTGCATATGCTTTGTTAGTTGGTAATCCGGCTAAACAAATCGGTTGGATGAGTGAATACGGGCATCGTCTTCATTTTGACGAAAAGGGAATAGCCGAATGTCCGGAAAGCAAACAACACTATCATTTACAAAACGGGTTAGTTCAAAAAATAGAAGAATAAATCTAATTATATATCACAATGAAAATCACGATGGTTGACCTTCACGGACAATATGAACGCATCCGGGAAGAAATAAATAACGCCATACAGGAAGTACTTGACACCACGGCTTTCATTAACGGCCCCCAGGTGAAGACTTTCGCCCAACATCTTGCAGTGTATAATCAAGTAGAGCATGTTGTTCCTTGTGCTAACGGCACGGATGCTTTACAAATCGCTTTAATGGCACTCGGCTTGCAACCCGGAGACGAGGTGATCGTACCCGTTCATACTTACGTGGCTACAGCCGAAGTTATTGCCCTTTTACGGCTGGAACCCATTTTCGTGGATTGTGTCGCAGACCGTTTCACGATAGATGTTACCCAAATAGAGGAAAAAATTACTCCTCGCACGAAAGCAATCGTTCCTGTTCACTTGTATGGCCAATGCGCAGACATGGAACCACTTATGGATATAGCCCACCGACACAAACTTTACGTGGTAGAAGACACTGCACAAGCTATCGGGGCCACTTACACGTTCAGTAACGGTCTCCAACAAAAAGCCGGATGTATCGGGGATATTGGCACAACCTCTTTCTTCCCCTCCAAAAACTTAGGATGTTACGGGGACGGTGGAGCCTTATTTATCCGAGATCACGAATTAGCCGAACGGGCCCGCATGATTGCCAATCACGGGCAGAAGATCAAATATCACCATAGTGTCGTGGGATGTAATTCCCGTTTAGACACATTACAAGCTGCTATCTTGGATGTAAAACTAAAATACCTTGATGAATATTCAACTGCCCGTAATCAAGCTGCCGAACATTATGACAAAGGGTTAGCAACAGTAAAGGGAATTATCCTTCCACAACGGGCCGCTAATAGCACGCACGTGTTCCACCAGTACACCATCCGGGTTGAAAATCACCTACGGGATGAGTTGAAATCTTTCTTGGCCGAACATGATATTCCTAGCATGATTTATTATCCGATCCCCTTGCATTTGCAAGAGGCATACGCTAAAAAGGGACAAGGACAAGGGACATTCCCCGTTGCAGAACAATTAAGCGAAGAGGTACTATCGCTGCCGATGCACACGGAAATGAAAGTAGAAGAGCAAGAGTACATCATCGAACAAATTCGTACATTCTTTAACCGATAGAGATTTCACCGTGAAAAAGATTCTGATCATCACCTATTATTGGCCACCTTCAGGAGGACCGGGAGTTCAACGCTGGTTGAAGTTCTCGAAATACCTTCCGGAATTTGGTTATGATCCGATCATTATCACGGTTGATCCGGAAAAGGCTGAATATCCCATAAAAGATTATACTCTGGAACAAGATGTACGAGCTGACCAAATCGTGTATCGTACTGATTGTTCCGGTTTGTATGAATATTATAAAAAACTGACAAAAGCCCCAAGTGCCCCGTATAGCGGATTCGTCAATGAAGGGGCCCCCAGTCTAAAACAGAAGATTGCCCGTTTTATTCGGGGTAATTTCTTCCTACCGGATGCCCGAAGAGGCTGGAATAAACATGCTTATCACCAAGCAATTCAAATTATTCAGGAAGAAAAAATAGACGCAGTCATCACAACGGGTCCACCTATGTCAACCCATCTGGTCGGACAAAAACTAAAAAAGCGTTTCCATCTGCATTGGATTGCTGATTTTCGAGACCCATGGACTGACATCTATTATTATAATAAGATGTACCCAACTCCCATTGCAAAAGCAATTGACCGGAAATACGAACGGAATGTTCTTCTGAATGCAGATCAGGTAATCACGGTAAGCGACTACATCAAAAAGCAACTGGCAGCAAAATCTCCAGCAATTCAAGCCTCTAAAATAAAAGTTATCGCGAATGGATTCGATGCCGAGGACTTCGACCTAATTATTCCAAAGGAGGATGTTTTCACAATTACTTACACGGGAACTTTGGCGGCTGACTACACGATTGATTCCTTTATCCATACAGTTAAAAGACTTTCCACATCAGAAAAACTCAAACTACGTTTTGTCGGTAAAGTGGATCTGGGTATAGCTCAAAAACTCTCGGAACAACTGGGAGATTCCGTAGAAATCCATGCGTTCGTAGCTCACGCAGATGCCATCAAATACATGAAGAGTTCTTCTGTTCTATTACTCATTATTCCCAACATCGAAGGGAATAAAGGTAATCTCACGGGTAAGCTTTTCGAGTACATCGGCTCCAGAACCCCCATTCTTTGCCTCGGTCCCACCGATGGTGATGCCGCAACCATCATTCAAGTTTGTAAAGCCGGGAAAACATTCGAGTATAACGATGAAGAAGGTATACTTCATTTTCTAACCTCCTTACTGAATAATTTTAACCCACAATCTCCTATAAAAGAGAACAATGCAGTCAACTGCTATTCGAGAAAGTCTTTAACCCAGTCTTTAACCCAAATTTTAGCCCACCATGAAGATTAAAAAAGCTATTTTCATGTTACGCAAACTTTTGCGAGATTTCAACACAAACCGCAAGATCGAAATTAACATGGAGAATCAATCTGAAACGCTAGGCTATTATTACATCAAATTTGACGAAGACATAGCTAAGCTCAATCGTCTGATTCACTCTTTCGACAAAAATGGAGTCCCCTTGAACACGACTTATATTGACGTGGAAGATACAAAACTGCACTACTATCCTATTTCCATCGGGCAGTACGGGTTAGCCATATTCCACTCGTGGTTAAAGACACATTCCGAAGAAAAAAGGGCCCATTTTCTTCGCATTGCAGACTGGTTTATGAACAATCGGACAGATCATACAGAACTCGGTTGTTATTGGCTAACCGACGTGCCTAAGCCCGAATATCATGTTTATCAACCTTGGAAATCCGCCTTCGCACAAAGCAGGGGAATATCCATGCTATTGAGAGCCTGGCAACTTACAGAGGACGATACCTATTTGAAGATTGCAACTCAAGCATTAATTCCTTTCACGAAGGATATAACAACCGGAGGGGTTTCCGTAGACCGGGAAAAGGGGGCAACCTTTTACGAAGAATACGTGGCTGAATGTCCGACACGAGTACTGGATGGTCATGGCTTTTGCCTTTTCGGTTTATACGATTACATTCGTGCAGTTCCCGAAAAAAAGGAACCCAATGGGTACGCACTCGCCCTTCGGCTGTTTAATGAAGGAGTAGAAGGTCTTACCCGCCAACTTCCTCTGTTTGATATGGGATTCTGGCCTCGATTCAATCGCTGCGATCTTCCCGGTTATCCACAAGATGACCCCTGCACGATCGGTTATCTCAGACTTATTCGCCAACAACTCCTAATTCTCTACCGAATCACCGGAAAAGAGGAATTACGCCTTTTTAGCGAAAAATTCCATCATTATGACCGTATTTCCAATATTTTAAAAATGTATCGCCACAAGTTCACGGCATTAAAGAAACTGAATCGTTTATAATATAAACGGGAAAAAATAATACTTTTGTATAAACAAACTCTTGTAATATGTGTGGAATAGCCGGAATATTCGAACGGGATACAGATAACACTCAACTCATGTCGGAAATGCTGGCCACGATTGAACATCGGGGACCAGATGATCAATCTATATATACCTACCAGGATTTCACTCTCGGACACCGGCGTTTGTCCATTATCGACGTCTCCACGTGTGGCAATCAACCCATTTTTAATGAAGACAAGAGTATCTGTGTCATTTTTAACGGGGAGATATACAACTACGAAGAAATCCGGGAAGAACTCAAATCCAAGGGACACGTATTTTATACCGCTACCGACACGGAAGTTTTGGTTCATCTTTACGAGGAGTACGGAACCGGATTCTTCAACAAGTTAAACGGTATTTTCGCTTTTGCCCTACTGGATCAAAACAATAACCGTCTGATTCTCGCACGGGATCATTTCGGAACTAAACCTCTACACTATTTCCTAAAAGATGGTGTATTAGTTTTCGGTTCTGAACAAAAATCCATTATCCTACACCCGAAATATGAACGGAAATTAAATTTAAAAGCTTTACATATACACTTGAACTTGCGTTACACGCAAGGGAATGAGACTCTTTTTGAAGGCATCAAACGTCTTCCCCCAGCTCACTTTGCCGTGTTTGAAAATGGTCTGTTCACGGTAAAACGCTACTGGCAGCTGGCTGTGAATATTGATCGATCCATCACGGAAAACGAGGCGAAAGAGAAGATGAACGAATTGATCAAACAGGCCGTGAAACGCCAATTGGTCAGTGATGTCCCAGTAGGCGTATATTTATCGGGCGGACTGGATTCCTCAACAATCGTGCAGAAAATGCATGAACTGGGAGTCCCCGATATCAACACGTTTACCCTAGGTTTTAATGAGCCCACGGACGAGTTTCCCGATGCCCAACAGATTGCTGATCACTTTCACACGCATCATCACACGTTGAGTCTGTCGATGAATCCGATGCAACAAATGCCCAAGGTAATCTGGCATGCCGAGGAACCTAAAATTAACTTGTTGCAGGGATTCAACATGTCAGCTTTTGTCCATCCAACCGTGAAAGTTATTCTTGGAGGACTAGGCGGAGACGAGCTATTTGCCGGGTATGATATCCATAAATTCATTTACCCGTTCAAAAACTGGCATCACCATACTCCACAATGGCTGCAACGTATGTTACGCTGGAAATCAGATTTTATTTTCCGTCTTCAGAATAATTCTAAATCATTACGTTACGACGAATACCGCCGGGGCGTACAAATGTTACTGTCTATTGGGAACGTGGAACGCTTTTACCTCATCCTGCGAAACACGTGGGATTTCGATACCCCGTTCTACAAGAATATCTATTCGGAATCGTTCTTGAAACAGCAAGAAATAGAACAATTCAAGGTACATAAGGAATTTGACAAGATTTTTGAATCTGTACACCATCAGAACGGGTTGGATCAAGTGTTATATGCCGAATTGCAATCCAAAATGGTAAACGATTATTTGCTTACAGATGACCGGATGTCCATGGCCCATTCGGTTGAAGAACGAATTCCTTTCCTTGACCGGGATTTAGTAGACTTCGGCTTTACTCTCCCCGTGGAGATGAAGATCAAAAATAACCAAACTAAAAATCTTTTCCGGGAAGCCATGAAACCATATCTTCCTCCCAAGATTATCACGAAAAAGAAATGGGGATTCACAGTGAACCCGTATCTACAATTCAAAAAGGATTTAAAAGATACAGCCGAAAAGATTCTTACAAAAGAATATATCGAAAAACAGGGAATATTCAATTATGACTATATCCGCTATATCCTGGATTACCCGGCACACCCGAAACTCCGGTGGCACTACAATTTTATCTGGATCATTTTGGGACTGGCAATTTGGGAACAGGAGTTCATACATAAACGAGTAGAAGATAACCTCGAAGCTTACTATTAAAATACCTATTCATGAAATACTCTATCATCATTGCCGTATATAACCGTCTGGAAGAAGTGAAAGAACTCCTTGAAAGTGCAGAAAAGCTTGAAGGGGATCGACGTCTTTTTGAATTATTATTCGTGGACGACGGTTCAAAAGACGGATTCAAGGAATTCATCGAACAATACCGCTCTGCCAGCGGACTTCAAATACGAGCCATATACCAACAAAATCAAGGCCCTGGAGCTGCTAGAAATTACGGAATGAGTAAAGCCCAAGGAGAGTATTTCATCTTTGTAGATTCCGATTGTATGTTTCCCCCTCAATGGCTGGCTGAGATTGAGAAGGCCCAAAACGAACATTATTATGATGCATTCGGAGGGCCGGATACCTGTCATCTCTCTTTTTCTCCCCTACTGAAAGCTATTAATTACTCGATGACCTCATTTATCGGAACAGGAGGAACCAGAGGAAATAAAAAGCACGTGGGCCGTTTCTACCCCAGAAGTTTCAACATGGGAATATCCAGAAAAGTATACGACACGATTGGAGACATGGGAGGATTACGTCATGGTCAGGATATGGATTATTCCATGCGAATATACAATGCCGGTTTTAAAGTGGGGCTAATCGCAGATGCTTATGTCTATCACAAACGCCGTACAAGTATACCCAAGTTCTTCCGCCAAATCTTTAATTGGGGAGTTGCACGCATCAATTTATCCAGACGCCATCCCCATACTCTAAAACCAATTCACCTGCTCCCAGCCCTATTAATCGTCGGATTAGTCGTTCTGGAATTAGGCACCTTTTTCACAGGACAAAACTATCCTCCCGTACATTTGGCATGGAATATTATTGACTACGGGTTAATGTTCGTTTGCTTGTTCGCTTTCTTTCAATCACTTTTTAAGTATCGAAACATCATTGTTGCTTTCCTCTCCATCATTACCTTGCTCATCCAAGTCTTCGCTTATGGATTCGGGTTGCTCTGGGGAGGCTGGAATGCCTTACTCGGAAAGGAAGTAAAAGGATTCTCAAAAAATTATTACGGAAATAAGAAATCATAATTCACCACATGAAAATAGTTACTATCATAGGCGCACGCCCTCAATTCATAAAAGCAGCCGTGGTCAGTCGAGCCATCAGCAGTTTCCCGGATGTACAGGAAGTTATCGTTCACACGGGACAACATTTTGATACGAATATGTCTGATATTTTCTTTGAAGAGATGTGTATACCCAAACCCAACTATAATTTGAATATCAACGGAATGACGCATGGAGCAATGACGGGCCAGATGCTCGAAAAGATTGAATCTATCCTATTAGCGGAACAGCCGAATTGGGTGATCGTTTACGGGGATACAAATTCCACGCTGGCCGGAGCCTTGGCAGCAAGTAAATTACATATCCGGGTTGCACATATCGAGGCCGGACTACGTTCATACAATATGAATATGCCGGAAGAGATAAACCGAATTCTCACGGACAGGATAAGTTCCGTATTGTTTTGTCCCACAGAGCAAGCTATTAAAAACTTATATCAAGAAGGCTTTAAACAATTTCCTTGTACATTATTGAATTGTGGTGATGTCATGCAAGATGCCGCACTTTTTTATGCCAATAAAGCCAAATGTCCTGATTTTTCACTTCCGGAACATTTTATTTTAGCCACTTTGCACCGAGCTGAAAACACGGATTCTCCCGAACGTTTACAATCTATCATCGCTGCTCTTGAAGAGATTGCCCGGGAAATGCCAGTCGTTATTCCTATTCACCCCCGTACCCGTAAAAAATTACAAGAGTTGAACTTCGATTTTAAACAAACCCGCCTTCAGTTGGTGGATCCCGTGGGTTACTTGGAGATGGTTCATTTGCTAAAACACTGTTCCCTTGTTGCCACCGACAGTGGTGGCTTACAAAAAGAAGCCTATTTTTTCAAAAAATATTGTATCACTCTCCGAACTGAAACGGAATGGATTGAGCTGGTTGAACAAGGAGCCAATATCATTACGGGTTGGAAATACGAAGATATTTTAAACAGTTACAAGCAACTTAAACACACGACAAAAGACGTATTTTCCTCCCCTCTATACGGGGATGGACAAGCCGGACATATCATTATCCAGGAACTTCAACGAATAGACTCATAAGCTGCTATTAATTGTTTAACAGAAATATCCCAATTATATTGCTCCAAACACAATTTGTGGGCACGGGTTGCCATATCCTCCAAATTCAAGGTTACTAACTGTTCTAATTTTCGGGCGCAATCTTCCGGAGAATTATCCTTATACACGACTCCAACCTGATGCTCTCGTACAATATTCCCAACACTATCCATATCGCTCACCAGCACGGGTAAACCATAATAAAAATACTGGTATATTTTATTGGGAGAAGAGCAGTCAGTTTGTACCGAACGCAAATTTGATATCACTCCCAAAGAATAGGCACACATCTTAACGGCTTCTGCCGGAAACTTCAAATACCCGGGGAAATGCACAATCTCTTCCAAACCGAGTGTTAATACTAAATCCTTAATATCCCCGGCATAAGCACCTTTTCCATATATGTCGAGACTGTACTTGGACTTATCCTTTATCAACGCCAATCCCTTGATCACATTCTGTAATCCCCGGTGATAGGTGATTCCCCCGACATAGAGTAAACGTATCTTTCCCGTTGTCGTCGGATGTGGTTCCGGACGAGGAAACAATTCCATACTAATCGTGTTGTCCACGTGATAATATGTTCGTGGTACCAGATCATTCATTCGGTCGGACATCTCCTTACATACCGTAATAACAATATCCGCCTTGCCTATCATCTCCCGTTCATAGTGTTTCCAGGCTGCAAAAGAATACATCAATTTCCCGGCTATTCCTTTCGTGTAAGGAGCCATATCCAACATGTAAGGATAATTCTCATGACTATCCAGAACAAAACTTATCCCGAATTTCTTTTTTGCCCAATATCCGACTTCAGCCAAGGGAAGGTCATGTATATGAATCACATCAAACGTCTCTGTCCGCAATAAATTCCCGACTTGTTTCTTCCAAAACATAAAATAGAAAGGCAAACGCAGACAGGCAATTTTTGCTTTATTATACAGGAAGGGAGTCGACAAGGTTCTATGTAGCTTGATCCCTTTATAATTTTCATCCCCGACACGTTCTTTTTTTAGTGTTGCACACAACAAATGGACTTCATGTCCGGCTTTTATCAAGGATAACGCCTCTTTCTCAACCCGTTCGTCATCCGGGAACTGGTTCTCTAAAACCATCAGTATTTTCATGCTCCGAAGATATTATTCTATTATTCAAATAAACACATTAACGCACATTCATTCGAAATTTCCGGTAAGGTAAATAAATACCCAGCCATTTCATCATGGCTATAATTTTATGTTTCCCCGTCGGGTTCACAGGCAGGTCTATTGTTTTACCTGCAAAATGATTAATCACTTCTCTAAATACCCGACAAGACTCTTTTACCCGATACTTTGCATCGGCACTCAGCAACGTTGTCAACATTATTCGGGAGTTAAAAGGTGAGCAAACTTCCGAAGCAATCCAACATTCCTGTTTTGACTGTGCAGTCGAAGGTCCCCAATCCAGCTCCCAAAACAACATATCCAACGCATTTAAATGATTTGCTTTAAAAAGAGGACGATTCGTATCATACCATGCTTGCAATTCCCGTACGGCATAAGGATAGTTTCTACACTCCATCAACGCCGCAAGCTCCCTTCCCGATACATTCTCTGTATAATTGTAGTAACTACGGGCAATTTCTCCTAAATTACCATTTAACATTATTGCATCCTTAAAATAAGTTCCGTTCCCCGAAAGAATCATTGCCGCTGTCCGATCTCTGGCATAATCAACACTATTCTTATACACTTCTTTCAAAATAGGATCGACCTCTGACGAATACCGGAACACTTGAAATGATTTCCCAACTAATTCTGTCAACTTTTTAGGAATAACCAAATCCGGGTGGTTTTCTTTAAAAGAAGGATGTTTATAAATAAAATAAGTACACTCTTTTAAACCAAGACTAGCGGCAAAAACCATTCGACTATCAAAGCCAGCCGTCACGGGGATCACTACTTTTTTATAACGTTTCGCTATCGCCTCGATATATCCTTTAAACATCGGAATCACCTGTTCCACTACATCCTGCAAGGCTTGTCTTTGAATAGGCCGTACCGGGAAAAAACGCACTACTTTACATGCAGTCACATCTAGATAGGAATTTGCCATTAAACGAAATATTCCTTGTTTCCAAGTTTTGTTGGAGATTGCGTATAATCGATATTTATAAACCGATGAATTAAAAAATGCTTTTGCCTCCGGATCTACAACATCTTCCAAGGGAAAAAAATGCTCTATTAATTTCACTTGAGAGGCAAAAACGTCAAAAGAATTCTTATAATAAAGGATTCGCTGCGCACAAGCATCCGGTATAATTTTTACCCCTGCAGCATCTTTACAAAGTACAATAAAATGACCGCAATATTGATCTAGTTGCCGCATCAAATCTTCCACGTCAGCAGATTCCGATAGTTCTTTTACAATATTTTCATTTGTATATTTAGTATTCCGATAGTCAAACAGATAACCCAATACTGCCACAGACAAATGTTTCCCATCTTGATGTACATAATCCAAATTCGGATGTACGTAAACATGATAATTATCAAACAAAAACTGTTTCCACCCGTCTAGAGCCAATTCTTTTTTCGAAATTATATACTGCCTGTTAAAAAGCTCTGTTTCCATCATTTGTCCATTTTAAGATTCTTACAAATATAATTAATTTCATCCGGTATGGAAAATAGTCCTATGACTCCCGGTATTTTACATTTTTCACGTTCTCTTTCAATCGCCTCAGGTCAGACCATTTTTTCCAAGCACCTTTCAAGTTATTCCACTCATCCTTATCGTAAAAATGCCATTTATACAACAAAAACGGATATCCGGCCAAAATAACCAATTTTACTAATATACTTATTCCAATAGCTGTTTCATTAAATAATATACCGATCAGGTATAATATTGTTCCCACAACAAACACCTTCCCCACTTTCGACAATTCATAGGGAATAGGGTAATACCGTTGAGCAAATATATAACATGCCAACCACGAAATTACATGAACTATCATTGTAGACAAAGCTGCCCCGTACATTCCCATTGAAGGCACCAATAGCATATTCAAGAAGAAGTTCAATATGGTAATACCAACTATAACATAACTTATAATTTTAGTCTTCTTCATAATTTGCAACCCGATCATGCAACATTCCCGCATCATACTGAAAAAAATAGCATAGGTCACGAAAGGAATGACGTAAAGTGCCTCTATATAATCCGGATTAGTTGTCACCCAAACGATTCCTTCCCGCGAAAACAGATTCAACCCTAAAGCACAAAACATCAAACCAAAAGAAAAATAAGTCAATACTTTTGAATAAAATCGTTTATTATCCGGATCATTCATTTTCTTCATCAACAATGGTGTTAAAGCCAATTGCACGGATGTCACAATAAAAACTTTAAGAGTATTCCCTACTTTATATCCCAAACTATAAAAACCAACATCATCCAATCCTTGAAAATGATTTATTATATAACGATCAAAAACAGTAAGTAAACTTCCTACTATTGCGGGAAAAACTAACGGATAACTATATACCAGCAATTGTATTGTACACTTTCGGTCTACTCGACAAGAACTGTTCTTAATAACCAGTGGTAATACCATAAGTAATTGTATAACGATACCGACTAATTGCGCTTCATACACTCCTGATACCCCCCGATGTAAAGAAATTGTAAAATAAATCGTTAGAACTAATGTTACAAACAATCTTACGATATTCGTTAACGAATAATAGATAGGCTTACGTTGTAAACGCAATAAATTTTGTGGAACTTCAACAACTGCCCCCAACATAGAAGTCAATATCAGTAATTGAAGAATATATGGAAGTTCCCCTCCCAAAGAATACCCTTCCTGCTGTACCAGTAATGCCGATAACTCACCAACATTTAACCACAACACACTCCCGATACACAAAGAAGTCAATATCGTAAACAACAATGTGGTGAAAAAAATAGTCTTTTGTTTATCCCGGTATTCGGCATCCCAATACCAACGAATCAACCCGGAATATAAAGAAAGTCCCATCACCGCAATCAAAATTTGTGATGTCACCTCCAATAACCCCATCAACCCGTAATCAGCAGTAGAGAAATATTCGGCATCCGTATAAAGGGGTATCAGAATAAAACCGACAAGCTTAACGGCCACATTTCCGATACCATAGAGTACCGAATCTTTCATGACTTGCTTTATATCTTTAAACATTTCTTTCCTCCACGATTTCTTGATATATTTCTATCATATCTTCCACATTCTTATCCCAATCATATAATTCCCGAACCCTCTTTTCTCCATTTTGAGCCAAAGTAACCCGCAATGTTTCATCATTTACCAGGGTTTCCATGGCCTCTGATGCTTGTTGTGGATTCTCACGTTCAACGATAAGGCCGGACTCTCCCGATTTCACGATTTCGGTGAATCCCGGAGCATCTGATACAACAACAGGACAGCCCACGGCCATTGCCTCCACGACAGCAACCCCAAAACTTTCTGCCCGGGAAAGCGCCACGAATACATCAAAAGAACTGATGACTTCCGGCAAATGATCATGTACTACCTTTCCTTCAAATACGATTTTTTCTGCCAGCCCCCAATTTATAGCTTGTAACTGTAATTTTTCTCTCTCACTCCCCTCTCCCACGATCCGTAAACACAAGTTCAGATCTGGTCGCCGTTTACACAACAGAGCAAAAGCATCAATCAACGTATCTATCCCATATCCATATTCCAAAGTTTTCACAATACCAAACACGAATCTATCTGTCTCTTGATACTTTTTTGGAAATCTCTTGAACAATGTCATATCCACGCCAAATGGGGTAACAGGAATTTGTTTTTTATCTGTATATCTTGCAAGTTCCCGGGCCATCACGTGACTTGTAGACAAAACTCGATCCGCCTTTTTCAGTATATATTTAATCACACAAGCCCTGCTCCATGAACGTCGGGGATAATCATATACATCTGTTCCCCATGCAGAAACGACGAAAGGATGAAAACCCGCCAACGACCCGAATAAACCATTATCCGATAAATAGTGAGCGTGAACGATATCCGGATGAAATGTTTGAATGGAATTCCTGATATCTTTTATCAACACCCGGTAATAAGTAAATAATTTGACTAAAATAAACCCCTTGATCCCCTTACTATCACGTGATTGCCAGAACGATTTTACCTGTACATGCTTAATCCCCCTATAATAGTCAACCTTTTCACAAGGATAAAAACTGTATAACATAATCTCCACTCCCCGCTTAGCCAACGCACTTACCCAACGTTGAGTATGTATCGCGGCGGGATTTGATAACATGAACACTTTCATAATTCAATTCTTGATAAACAAAAATAGCAATTATTCATCGAGTAGTAAAGATTTCATATTATATTTTTTATTTTTGTCGACGAATAAACATGGCCTTAAAACAGATCCAAAATGAAACAGCTAAAACTGAAAGCATTTTATCCCCATTTCTTTGCAATTATATTATTGATTCTAATCGGTTTTATATATTTCTATCCCACATTACAAGGAAAGGTTGTCAATCAATCGGATGTCTCTTCTTTCGTGGGTGCCGCCAAAGAAACGATAGACTATCGGGCAGCAAATGAAGGAGAAGAACCACTTTGGACGAATTCTATGTTCAGCGGGATGCCCACAACCATGATCAGCACCTACTACAAGGGAAATTACCTAGAAAACATTTACGAATTTCTATTCGTTGGACCTCGTCCTGCAGCCGATTTAATCCTAGGCTTTATCAGTTTTTATTTTCTTATGCTGGCATTTGGGGTCAATCCTTGGCTATCCATTGTAGGAGCTTTAGCATTCGGACTCTGTTCCTATAATTTCCAGATTATACAAGTCGGACATAATGCCAAAATGACCGCTATCGCCTTTATGCCCGCTGTTCTCGCTGCACTTGTCTATGCCTTTCGAAAGAACCGATGGTTGGGAGCCGTGCTGTTTGGCATCATGCTCTCCTTCGAGATCATGGCCAATCATCCGCAAATTACATTTTACCTGGCGTTCATTACGATATTCTACGGTGCTGCTCAATTATACACGGCGATAAAACAAAAGACCCTACCGAGATTTTTGAAAACTGCCATGTTGTTAATTGTTGCTGCCGGATTAGCGGGAGCAACTAACGTGAATCATTTGTGGCCGACATGGGAATACGGGAAATATACCATGCGTGGCGGTTCGGAATTAACTTTAAATCAAAAGAACCAAACCAAAGGTGGATTGGATAAAGAATACGCAACAGCATGGAGTTACGGGATCGATGAATCCCTAAATCTGTTGATCCCGAACTTTAAAGGAGGAGCCTCTGCCGGGGCGTTAAGTAAAAACTCGGAAACATACAAATTCTTAAAGAGTGCAGGAGCCCAGAATGCAGATCAAATGATCAAGCAAATGCCTTTATACTGGGGTCCTCAAGCGTTTACAGCCGGACCGATGTATATGGGAGCCATCGCAATCTTCTTATTTGTATTAGGATTAGTTTTAATCAAAGGCCCCATGAAATGGTGGATCGTGGGAATATCCTTGTTAGCCCTATTCTTGGGTTGGGGACGTCATTTCATGGCATTATCAAGTTTCTTCTATGATTATGTTCCTTTGTACAATAAATTCAGAGTACCTTCGATGATACTGGTTGTACTGCAAGTGACCATCCCGTTATTAGGCATATACACGCTGAACAAAATTCTCAATGGCTGTTTTGAACGACAAGTCCTTGTTAAGGCATTAAAAATATCCCTTGGCGTTACAGCCGGAATTTGTGCTCTATTTGCTTTGCTTCCCGGACTTGCCGGAAATTTCTCCGCACCTATTGATACGCAAGCCGAATGGTTACAACAATATTTACCTGCAGAACGGGAATCATTACTCCGCTCCGATGCTTGCCGTTCATTGGTATTTATATTATTGGCAGGAGCCGTTATCTGGGCGTGGGTAATCCAAAAATTAAAAGTAACCCAAGTCGCTATAATCATGGGGTTACTAATTCTTGCAGATATGTGGACCGTGGATAAACGCTATTTAAATGCAGACCATTTCGTTACACAACGAGAATTTAATAGCCAATATAAATTACGTCCAGCAGATAATGCTATTTTAACCGATAAAGATCCTAATTACCGGGTGTTGGATTTATCCGTAGACGTGTTTAACGATTCCCACACCAGTTATTTCCACAAAACAATCGGGGGCTATAGTGCCGCAAAATTACAACGCTATCAAGACATGATTGATTACTTTATCATTCCCGAAATACAGAATCTCGGGAACGCATTAAAGCAATCTCCGACTCTCTCTGCTATAGAGGGAAGCCTTTCCCAGCAAAAAGCGCTCAATATGTTGAACGCAAAATACATTATTATTGATCCGAACTCGGCCCCGATCAACAACCGTTTCGTGTATGGGAATGCATGGTTTGTCAAAGATTACGAACTAGTCGACACTCCGGACGATGAAATTATCACGTTGAAACAAATCGACCCGAAAGAATCCGCCGTTATCAACAAAGAATTCCAATCTATTATTCAAGACAAAGGTTTTAATTTCGATGAAAACGCAACCATCCAACTGACATCTTACGCCCCGAATAAATTGGAGTATAAAACTTCCGCCGCCGATGAACAACTAGCCGTTTTCAGTGAAGTATATTACCCAAAAGGTTGGAATGTCTACGTGGATGGCAAACCGAGTGAATTATTCCGGGCTGATTACATTTTACGAGCCATGATTGTTCCCGCGGGAGAACACGTGATCACGTTCGAGTATAAACCACAATCCTATTTCATGGGAGCCAAAATATCAGCAATCAGCTCCAGCATATTATTACTCGCGTTATTAGGATGTATTGCATTTTATATCATTCGCCATTACAAGAAAAAAGATTAACTACCCATAAAATAACGACAACCGGACAACCCGCTTGTCGTTATTTCCGTATCAATACAGATGGCATGAAAATTGCTGATTATTACGAAAAATAAATTTTTATGAGAAAATATTATTGGATTCTTTTATTTGCTGTGGGATTATTTTCTTGCACAAAAGTCAGTAAATTAAGTGATACGGCAGAAATTGTTTCCTTCACGATATTGGATCAAACTGAAGGAATCATATTAAATAAAGATGAAATCACGATCACTAATAACGTAGTTACAATCCCCTTAGACTATGGACGAAAATTATTTCCCCTTACCATAAAAGCGGATATTAAATTTTCATCTACCACAGATGATGTCATTAGCGTTGATGAGGAACCTTTAAATTTAAAAGAAATCACATTCAAAGACGTATATACTCCACAAACATTTTATCTCATCTCGGAGAGCGGAATCCCCTTATTAGGGAAAATCATATTAAAAGATAAAACAAACGCGGAAATTACCAATTTCCATGTTACAAATTACACCGAAGAAGAAGTTAGTGTCGCCATTCGCAATAATAACATCCGTATCAATTTCAAACAAGATTTTAATTGGCCCGTGACCGTTGAAGCTGATATCACCCATAACGGGAAAATAAAAGCCGGATCGGCACAATCTCCCTTTACCTTCTCGGGACCGAAAGATCAAAAACAAATCACGTTAATTGCAGATGACAATCAAGACGAACGGGTTTGGAATATACAGGTTGTTCCCACAATAGAAAATTCCAATTTTGAATCATGGATTAATGTTGATAATTCTAAAGTAAACATAGATCCAACACCTGGCAAAGGACTCGGATGGGCAACAGCGAATAATTCTTTTGTACAAGGAACAACTCCGGTACCTTATCAAAAAGGATATGCCGCTCAACTCCAAACAGGTATTCAAAACTTAGCCAACTTGGGAATTGGCGAATTAATAACAGCCGGGACAATTTTCACGGGATATTTTCAAATAAAAATCTCTGCTTTAAACAATCCCCCGCTAATGACCTATTTCGGGATACCATTTATTATGCGTCCACAATCCATCTCATTCGATGCAAAATATGTGGCTGGAGCAAAATTCCAACAATCAGAAAGAAAGGATGAAAAATCTCCTTATATAATAAAAGACATCCCGGGTGTTGACCAAGGACGTGTTTGGGTTGAATTACTCCGCTGGGAAGGCAATGGAGAACTGGAATATCACGGAGATCATGCCGAGCCTGTAGAAGGTCTTAAAGTCTTGGGAAAGGGTGAAATGATCTTCGACGGAGCCAATACTGCACTCCAAAACTGGGACAACTATACAATCCCGATCAACTACGATAGCAAGTACAAAGATCTGGAACCAACACATATATCTATCGTAATGACGTCCAGTAGACAAGGAGACCTGTTCATTGGAGCTAAAGGTAGTACTTTAACCGTTGATAACGTTGTTGTTAACTTTTAATCCGAGAAAAAATGAAATTAATATACCTTTTACTTGTACCATTATTTTGTACTCTAAACATTACCGCTAAAGAGAGAAATCAATCAAAATCAGTCACTACTCAAGCGGATAGTATTTCCGATGACCAGGTAGAATATCGATTTGCTCTCGGGGTTCAGTTGGGGACCGATATTGGTGGAGCCATACCTTTCCCATTCAGTAATGTTCCCGATGTATTTAATCCTTATCCCAAACTTTCGCCATCAATAGGTGCAAAGCTTACTTTTCCCGTGACCAAAAAATGGACGCTAGGAGCTGAAGTCACGTACAAGAAAGTCGCTATTGATGCCGATGCACGCATCGACAACCAACGATTCCATGACGATAAAAACAATATTATATCCCGTTTCTGCGGATCTGCCGAAATGTCAATGGATTTTACGATGCTAGAAATTCCTCTTTATTTCAAGTACACATTCAAAAATCAAAAAGACCGAATTCTAGCTGGCCTTTACGGAGCATGGATTATCAACGCTAAATTTCGTAATACCGTAACCAAAGGTTATATGATGACGGACGACAAGGTCTACAATGGTTCTATCGATCCTGGTAATCCTCTATATATCAATTTCAGTAATCTATTGGACAGTTGGGATATGGGCCTTATTGCCGGATATGAACGTCAACTATTTCCACGCATAGAACTAGGTTTACGATTTAGTTGTGGATTCAAAGATATATTCAAGCCTAGTAACCAGTATTTTGACTATAAAATGTTACACATGAGAGGTAGTTTGGTTTTAAGTTATAATCTATTTGACATCAAACCTCCCAAATTGAATCCTTTCAGATAAATAAAAAAAACGATCAATTAATTTTGATCGTTTTTTTATCTCAAAATATTTCTGATAAAACTATTGCATCAACTCTTCCGTCGTATCCACCAATTTGTACAATTTATCAGACCTTCGCAATTTCGTTTCGCATGGCATGGAGAAAATAGCTCCTTTATCCACTTTTTCAACAGGTTCCATTTCTAATCTTAACTCCGGAACAATCATTTGTACAACACCAGTATTCGGCCCGACAATCAGCACTTCCTCTCCTACTTTCAAGTCATAGGATTCCAATTTAAATTCTCCGACTTGCAACTTCCCAAAATAATTAGTCACTTTACCAATACATACCTTCTTCTTCGTGGCCTTAGACCCGTACACCTCGCTCCATTCTCCCAAACGCTGCCCCAAATAGTAGCCATCCCAAAATCCCCGGTTAAACACGGTAGACAACCGTTCTTTCCAATTCGCAATCTTCTCCGCCCCATAACTTCCGTCAAGATAAGCATTCAATGCCTCGTCATAGCACTCGCAAACAGTCTTCACATACTCCGCCGAACGGGCACGCCCTTCAATCTTGAAAACCCGCACCCCGGCATCAATCATTTTATTAATAAAACCGATCGTACACAAATCTTTAGGAGACATGATATATTTCCCGTCAACCTCCAATTCTATATCACTCTCGGTATCTTTCACCGTATAAGAACGCCGGCATATCTGGTAACAAGCCCCCCGATTTGCCGAAGCATTCATCTCGTGAAGACTCAAATAACATTTACCCGAAACCGCCATACACAAAGCCCCGTGAGAAAACATCTCGATCTGGATCAATTCCCCCTTGGGACCACGCAAATCGTTCTCAACAATTTGCCGATGAATTGTCATCACCTGATCCATATCCAGCTCCCGCGCCAGCACCACGACATCCGCAAATTGTGCGTAGAACTTCACCGCCTCGTAATTGGTAATATTACATTGCGTGCTGATATGCACTTCCACCCCTATCGACCGGGCATACAAAATAGCCGCAATATCCGAAGCTATAATTGCCGACACCCCGGCATCCTTCGCACACTCGATCACCTGGTGCATCTTCTCAAGTTCGTTATTATATATAATCGTATTCACCGTGAGATAAGTCTTCACCTCTCGGGCATTACAACGTTCCACGATATTCCTCAAATCATCCAGCGTGAAATTAGCCGATGAACGGGAACGCATATTCAATCCTTCTACTCCAAAATAAACAGAATTCGCTCCTGCCTGCAAAGCCGCCTCCAAAGATTCATAAGAACCAACCGGAGCCATCACTTCAAAATCTTTCCTTTTCATATCGTTTCTTTAAGGAGACAAAAGTAACTCCCTTAATTGGAAATTAAAAATTTAAAGACCACTCTTAACGATCCACGTTAAACTTTCATTAAATCTTTATTTTCATTGCAAAAACAAAAAATTCCTTCTATATTTAGCTGTGATAAAAAGAACTATTTATCACACTAAGAAACACACCATGACATTAAAACCATTCCATGCTAAATTAAAATCCCTCGCCAAATTACAAATCGGGTTGGTGAGTGTCTTTCTTATTTTCAATACACATACGGCAATTAGCCAAATTCAAGATAAACAAACTGTTCAAGACTCCACGGAAGACAATCAAGTCCATTTCCTCGTCCAAGAGATGCCCGTGTTCCCAGGTAATCTAAATACATGGATATACAACAATATACGTTACCCGGAAATTGCCAAGGAGAAAAAACTCGAAGGAAAAGTGTATGTCAGATTCGTCATTGAAAAGGATGGAGCCATCAGCAATGTCAAAGTTATTCGGGGTGTTTCTCCCGAACTGGACAACGAGGCAAAAGCAGTTATCGCCTCCATGCCCAAATGGGAACCGGGGAAACAAGAGGGTTCTCCCGTGCGTGTTTCATACACGGTACCCGTTTATTTCGCTTTAAGAAGCACCTCTCCCAGCATTGAAAGAAGGACCTTTGACAGGTACTTGAAAGCATTGAATACAGAAGAAGAAAAGCTAAAAAACGGACTTGACACGGTTCCTCAGGCTTCTTTCGACATGTATCGCCTCTATCTGAAAAAACGTTACGGGACAGACAAGGCTGTTTACAAAGGTATCATCACTTCCGCCCGGGAACAGCAACAATCCTCGGAAATCATGTTAAGCATCGTCATGCCCACCATGTCTCTTCCTGTTTCCGACAAAAACAAAATATTACAATTCTATAAGGAAGAATGGGACGAACAAATCCGGCTTATAGACAGTCTGCCGACAGAAGATTTCACTTCGGAGTATATACGAATCACCCCTCGTTTTAGGGCAAACACAACCCTGCGAGAGATCAAAATCCGGGACTACCTGGGAGAGAAGAAATTCAAAAGATACGTTGAAGACTGTATTTTCAATCCCGGCAAACTCATTCGGGCCATTATTGCCAACCCCTTTGTCGGTAAATGGGAAAAAGTAACGGAAAACGGGGTTGCAACCAAACAACTCTTACAAAAAGAATACTTCGACGATTTCACGTTCAGTTGCTCTAACGGAGTCAATGGAACCTATAAAATCACCCACGGACAATTTCTATCGGAACATGCCCCTTCCGTAAAAATAAAAGACATCGTGGAATCCTCCGCTCATTACCAATACGATGCAAATAACCGGATACTTGTCCTCACGGGCGAAGTAAAATTAAAACTGGCCGATGGAACCCACAAAAACGTTCAGGTCAAGGAAACGTGGCGTAGAATAGAGTAAAAATAAAGTTTTTTTTATACCTTTGTTTGATTCATTATGGGATATTTAAATCAAATAAAAATTATATGAACGAGGAAGTACAATTTTATCTCGACGAAGCAAAAGAGAGAATGGAAGCTGCTCTGAGTCACCTGGAATCAGAACTTAGTAAAATCAGAGCGGGAAGAGCCAACCCGAAAATCTTACAAGACGTGCTGGTTGACTATTATGGTAGTCCTACCCCGTTATCACAAGTAGCCAATATTTCAACCCCAGACCCGAGAACAATTGCAGTTCAACCTTGGGAAAAAAGCATGATCTCTCCCATTGAAAGAGCAATCATGAACGCTAATCTCGGTTTGAACCCGGATAACAACGGAGAAATTATTCGTATAAATATCCCGCCTCTAACAGAAGAGCGCAGACGCGACCTTGTAAAACAAAGTAAAGGCGAGATGGAAACAGCGAAAGTAAGTATCCGCAACGCTCGCCGGGATGTCATTGAGCAAGTGAAGAAAATGGTAAAGGACGGACTTCCGGAAGATATGTCCAAAGACGCTGAAGCCATCGCTCAAAAAATGACAGACGAGTACGGCAAGAAAGCCGATGAATACTTTGCAAAGAAAGAAAAAGATATTATGACAATTTAGCAAGCTAAAAGCTAACAACTAATAATTAAAAGCTAAAAGTTAATGTCAACAAAGCATTCACTTTTAGCTTTCAATTTTATCCCCAACTTTTATCTTCTAGTTTTTATCTTTTAGTTTTCTCAAGTCTTCCGGAGTATCAATCCCTATCGATTCATGATTCGTGATACTAACGGCAATCGTGTAACCGTTTTCCAACCAACGTAATTGTTCCAAAGACTCTGCCTGTTCCAGAATACTCTGGGGGATAGAAGTCACTGCCTTCAAAATCTGCGGACGATAAGCATACATTCCCACGTGTTTATAAAACGGAGTTTTAGCCAGCCAATCTTCACGCTCCACGCCCCTGCAATAAGGAATCGGATTCCGGCTAAAATAAAGGGCAGTATGATTAGCAGAAAATACAACCTTTACTTTATTCGGATCAAAAATCTCATCATTTTTCTCGAAAGGCTTGGCCAACGTGGCTATCTGCACGGCAGGATCTTCGAAGCATGCGATCAACGATTCAATCTGTTCCGGGATAATAAAAGGCTCATCCCCTTGCACGTTCACCACCACGTCAAAGTCACGATGCAACATCTCCTTAACTTTCGTGTACGCCTCGTAACATCGGTCCGTGCCACTCCGATGTGTCTCGGAAGTCATTACCGCACGCCCACCAAAAGCGAGCACGGCATCATATATACGCTCGTCATCCGTCGCCACGTACACGTGAGCAGCAACAGCTGCAGCCTTCTCGTACACGTGTTGAACCATAGGTTTTCCGGCAATATCCACCAACGGTTTCCCGGGGAAACGGGTGGAAGCGTAACGAGCCGGAATCAATATCAATGAAGTCTCTTCTATCGCCATCTTATTTCAATCTGTCTTTATTTTCTTCTTCTGAATGTAAACGCCGTAAATGATCTGAATTAGCTAATATCTTCAATTTCAAATTCTGCGGGTAATTCGAGTGCTTCTCCAAGAAAGAATTCACCATCGTGTACACATTCTTACTCGTATGCCCTGCTAATCCTGCGCTTAACCAAGAGCCTGGGAAGAAAATATCCCCCGTCTGTTGAATCTCCTGCAACGCACCAAGCAATTTCGGTACATACCCCTCCGCCTCCATTCTCCTCCGCGGATGATTCAACCACCGCAGACACTCTTCCACCCATACCTCATTCACCCGGTTTTCTCTTACGAGTAAAGCGTTAAACACGCTATCACGCACATACTTATCTCCGGATAAAGAGGGGTATACATATTCAAAACGATCCAGCAAATCCTTGTTTTTAACCGTTTTCATAATGTATGCCTTCATATCTTCATAAACATTCGTATCCCGCAATACCAAATTAAACGCAATACTAATCTTATCATGTTCATTGATCGTTACGTCTTCCGGTAAATCTTGTTCACCCTTTAACACGCTTGACAAATAGGAACAACTCTTCGGTGAAGAACAAATTGACAATAACGTATTAAAATACGATTTTTTATTCTTCCCCTCGGCCTTATTATTCACCATATTAATACAAAAACGTTCCAGGTCGTCCTGTATTAACTGCCGACTTCCCTCGTCCAGATAAGTTGAATAAATAATTCTCAAAAAACTTAACGTCCGGTTCACAACCAGGTTATTCTTCTCTTGTGGTAAATGTTTGATACATAACTTTAAGAAAAACTCCCCTTTCACTTTTTTATGCAAAACCCCTTCATAGAGAGCTTGCCAAGCAACTGCCCTATAAAGCGGGTCATTCAAATTTCCCAGTTCATCATCGAGAAAACGAATAGAAAAATCCGTGGGCAAGAAACAACCGTATCCCATGACATCCCCATCCGGCAACACGACAGAAGCCCCATACCTAAAAGGAGTCAGCGAATCTCGCAACGGGATCAACGTTCTCTTCAACCCCATGTAATCCCAAAAAACAGACACCGCCTGAGGCCAAACCCGATTCTTCCTGCTCTCATCCGTCATCACGATCCCGTTCTTCTGGAATTCGATCACGGGAGCCCCGCTCTCTTTTATCCATATCTCGTTCCAAGCCTGCAAATCCTGTCCTGTTGTACTTTCCAACAACTTGATCAACTCGTCCCAATCCGCGTTAGAATAAGACCAGCGACGAAGATACCTTTGCAACCCGACCTGCAACCGCCGTTCGGAAATCTCCCGTTCCAACATGCGCATCACGATCGGAGCCTTGTGATAAATAATATCCCCGTACAAAGTTCCTGCATCCTTCAGATTATCCAGCTCCTGCAATATCGGGTGAGTCCCCCTCGTCCGATCCGTCCGCAATGCCGGCTCGTAATGATTCAAAAAGAAATTCAGACGATGATTCACCTCCGGGTATAACTGGGTCATAATCTTGTCAGACATGAAACCGGCAAAAACCTCTTTCAACCACACGTCATTAAACCACCTCATCGTGACGTAATCACCAAACCACATGTGGGCTGTTTCGTGAGCGATAACATCGCTGCGTTTCATCCATGCCGTCAAGTCTGCATTCCGATCCAAAAACATCGTCGATGCCCGATAATACACGGCTCCCGGATGTTCCATCCCACCATACTGGAAATCGGGAATAGCAACAACATTATATACATCAAACGGGTAGCGTATCCCCGTGTAGTGTTCCATCCAATCCAATGCATGACTTACCTCTCTAGCTATGACCGGGATACTGGCATTAATCTTCGAAGTATCCGTCTCCCGGTGGTAAATACCGATCCAACGCCCCCCCACGTAACGTTCCAAGTACGAGAACCTCCCCACGGTAAAAGCAAACAAATAAGTACTCAATGGCTTTGTTTCCTCAAATTCATACAACTTATAGTCATTAAAATATTCCGTACGAACCGGTTCCCCGTTAGCCACAGCCCTCCACCGGGAAGGTACTTTCAACGTCAATTTAAATCTCGCCTTTATATCCGGTTGGTCAAAACAAGGCATCAATGTACGACACCGGTCCGGAACCAGCAACGTGTATAGCATATCGTCACTTCGATTCAAAGAAGACTCCCCCGCTTTAAACTGGATGACCAGCTCGTTCCGCCCCTTTTTCAAGTGTTCCGGATGAATTATAATATGTTCATTTTTAAACGTGTACGGAATTTTTCTCCCATCCGAAGATGTAACGGCAAGAATATTCTCTTTTGCCTCTTTAAAATCCAGAATGACCGGAATCAAATCAAACAATTCAAAAAAGATCGTCGATTCAGCCATAATAGCCTCACTCCTGTCCGCCGGAATGGAAAAATACAATTTATAGGTCACGCCGCCTATATTCGCTTTACGTTCTTTGGCCAGTTCCAAAGACACACCATCTTCTACCTTATCTTGTTCCTTTTCACAAGAAACCAGACTCAGTAGCAATGAGATCACTACCAATACACGACACACCACGTTTTTAATTATTTTTGTTGAACTTCTCGTTGGATATGGCACTCGCCATTAAAAACCGCTCCGGACTCGATTGCGATATAAGCAGCTTTAATCGTTCCCGTGAATACCGCTTTTGCCCTCAAAGAAACAGTTCCCGTCGACACGATATTCCCTTCCATGGTTCCTAAAATATCAACATTCGGAGAATTAACCTCTCCCTCCACCTTAGCCATCTGCCCGATAACTAAACGTCCTTTCGTGAAAATCTTTCCCTTAAGTTCTCCATCAATACGAATGTCATTTGAAGCATGAAGATCTCCGGTGATCTGAGTTCCTTCACTGAGTAAATTTAACGCTATTTGCTGTTGTACTTCTTTTCCCATGATTTATCGTTTACTTTATTTTCTTTCCAAACGTAACCGCTTTATATCATACTTCACGGCTCTCACAAGCAATTTTCCCGCTTGCACATCCCCTTTCAAAACGGCATTTTCTTCAATAATCAAAAAACAAGTTTCCACGTTCCCTTCCACCAATCCCCCTACCTCTAGCTCCACACAAGAAATATTTCCTGTTACCACGGCTCCCGACTTCACTTCGACCTTACCCTTTGCAGTAACATTTCCAGAAATTTTGCCAAATAAACACAAATCCCCAGGCAGGATAATATCTCCCTCGACCTCGGAATCATTCAAGACAATCGTCTGTTTCATCTCGGTACTGTCCTGACTCGCACTTTTTCTCATTTAGCATCCATAATAATCGACCAAATATACAACAAGTAATTTAAAATTGGAAATAATTTTTTATTCCATAAAATCCAAAAATCCTAAACATCTGAACATTCAAAAAAATGACAAGATCCATAAAGCCTTAAATCTAGACTCTATGGATCTCATCACACTTATAACTTTTCCAGCTTTTAGTTTTTAACTTTTATCTTTCGTGTACCCCCACTTCAAATAAATAGCCCCCCACGTGAAACCGGCACCGAAAGCGGCAAGAATTAAATTATCCCCTTTCTTCAATTGATCCTCCCACTCGTACAAGCACAATGGAATTGTCGCCGAAGTCGTGTTTCCATACTTGTGAATATTTACCATCACTTTTTCTTTCGGCAATCCCATCCGTTCCCCGGTAGCCTTAATGATCCGCAAATTTGCTTGATGAGGAACCAGCCAAGCCACGTCCTCTGACGTCAAATTATTACGATTCATCACCTCCACCGACACATCAGCCATGTTCGACACAGCATGTTTAAACACGGGTTGTCCTTCCTGGTAAATATAATGTTCCCGGGCTAAAACCGTATCAATGGTAGGCGGTTTCAAAGAGCCACCCGCTTTCATATGCAGATGAACACGTCCCATTCCATCCGAACGCAAGATGTGGTCAATCACTCCCAAATCCTCAGTAGTCGGCTCCAACAACACAGCGGCAGCTGCGTCACCGAAAATAGGGCAAGTTGCACGATCCGTGTAATCCGTGATCGCGGACATCTTTTCAGCCCCCACTACAATCACTTTCTTATAGCGACCGCTCTCCACGTACTGTGTAGCAGTGATCAAACCATATAGGAAACCGGAACATCCGGCATTAAGATCAAAACTAAAAGCATTCTTTATTCCCACCATATCGGAAATCACGTTTCCGTTAGCAGGGAAGTGCATGTCGGCAGTAACCGTACAGCAAATCAATAAATCAACTTCTTCCGGTTTCAAACCTGTTTTACGAAACAAGTCCTCCACCGCTCTGGCCCCGAGGTAAGCACTGCCTTTATCGGCATCCCGCAAAATACGTCTTTCTTTTATACCGATTCGAGTCATGATCCATTCGTCAGTGGTATCCACCATTCGGCTCAACTCCTCGTTAGTTAGAATATAGTCGGGATAATACGCTCCTACCCCTGTGATTACCGCTCTTGGCCTTTCCATAAAATAAAAATTTTCAAATTGAATAATAGAATCAGACACCTATATACAATCATAGCCCCCTAGTACAGGGGGCTGTATTATCTAAGGCAATCTTTATCATTGCATCAATATTATGCAACAACTGCTTTCTCAATAGCCAATTTACCCCTGTAATACCCGCATTCCGGACATACAGTATGATACTGTACTGCAGCACCACAATTTGAACACTTTGCTATTGCAGGAACCGTAGCCTTATCGTGAGTTCTTCTTTTATTCCTTCTCTGTTTAGAGATTCGGTGTTTAGGATGTGCCATTTCTCTCTAGTTTTATTTAGTTATTATTAATTAATTTCCTCAATTCATCCCAGCGGGGATCAATTTTTTCACTCTCTTCTTCCATTGTCAACTCTTCCAAGACATGCTCCATTTCCTCGCTACACTCTCCCTCCGGGTGAACCACACGTAGCGGATAATTCAGCATGTACACTTCATATAGCGGTTCACTCAAATCCAGATAATCATCATCTTGAGCCAAGATAATAAAATCATCATCATTTCCTTCCTCCCTCTCCCCGTACTTCGCATACAAGTTCAATTCCCCGCTAATCGGTAACTCCATTTCCTCCAGACAACGATCGCAGATGGCTTCAACCGCCCCTTCGATCTTCATCCGAACCTCCATCAGCAAGGACGACTTCACGATATCCACTCTCGCATTCACAATCCCTTTCGTGCCCTTTGTCGCATCGAAACAATTAAAAAAATTGTCATCCATGACAAACTCGAAAGTATGAATACCCTCGCTTAACCCTCTGTGAGCTATCTTATATTCTTTCAATCTGTCCACAATTCTTCACGTAAAACGGCGCAAATGTACGAAAAAAATAATACATGGCATCATATCCTGTTAGTTTTTTCTTCATCATTTTATATCTCATTCTTCCCCTCTCCCTCAATCTCTTGCCTTTTACTTGCAAATTACCCCAAACTCAATTTATTGATTTAAATAAAGGCATCATATCCTCGTTCATATTATTCTTCCTGTTTCTTAGGTGGTTGTCGTTCATATTCCATAATCCGTTCTTGATCTTTATACTTTTCAGGCTGATCTATTTCTACAAAGCCCCAACCATTACCGAATACAACTTGAAATGCTATCCCCGTATCAGCCCAAAAATAGACTCTTGCTGCAAACCCTGCATGAAAATATTCATAATTAGGATCATAAGGAAATTCGACAAGATAATATGCCCGTCCCTTATGTTCTCTACGCATCCAACCTGCCGATATTGAATCCCGTACACCAATTACAATTCTTTCTATGAATTAATGGTTTTACTTTTCTATAATAATCAGGACCATATTGTTTAACTACCTTCTTAGAGCTTTTTTTCAAGTATTCAACACGTTCTTTTTCCTTCATTTGATCTAGATTCGTGTCTTTTTGAAAATACACTGTCATAGAAAGTACAACAAAAAAATCCACATAATCAATTTCATTTAACCCAAGGGAACCGCAAACTCCTTGATTATTTAATTGAACAAACGGCCTTGGTTCAACTTCCATGCAACTGTAAAGATATCAATTATACTATGATATACAAACCTACACAAAAACATTCAAATTTTATGCCCGGACAATAAAAAATACGTCTCTATTTATTTCCGGTATTTCTCGTCCCCCTCCTCAAACATACTCACGTAACTAAAATAACGGCTCTCACTTATCTCCCCGTCTTCCACCGCTTGAATCACCGCACATCCCGGCTCATGAATATGCGTACAGTTATAAAAACGGCAATCTTCTGCCCGTTTAAATATCTCGGGAAAATAATGGGATATTTCGGCTTTCTCCATGTGAATCAACCCGAAAGCCCGGATACCCGGGGTATCGATGATAGAGCCACCAAAACTCAAAGGGAACATTTCTGCAAACGTGGTGGTATGCTTTCCCGTGTCATGGGAATCGGAAATCTCCGCTATTTTCAAGCTCAAACCCGGTTCGACACGATTGATCAGTGAAGATTTTCCCACGCCTGATAAACCGGAAAACACGGTCACTTTATCTTTCAAGGCCGCAACAACATCCTCCATACCTTCCCCCGTCAACGAAGAGACGTGAAAACACTCGTATCCCACTTGCATATAAATCCGGGTCAAAGCTCCCAACAACATCAAATCATCCTCGCTATATGCATCTATTTTATTAAACACGAGTAGGACCGGAATCCGGTATGCCTCCACGGAAGCTAAAAAACGATCGATAAAAACAGTAGAAGTCACGGGATGATTTACCGTCACGACCAGCACCGCCTGATCAACATTCGCGGCGATAATATGCGCTTCCTTCGACAGGTTCGTCGATTTCCGGATAATATAATTTTTCCGATCTTCGATCCGATTGATCACCGCACCATCGGGATTCACCTCCACCTCAACAACATCCCCCACCGCGACGGGATTCGTGGTTTTAATCCCTTTCATCCGGAATTTTCCCTTAATCCGACATTCCATCACCTCCCCCGAATCCATCCGTACGGAGTACCAACTTCCGGTAGATTTCACAACAATCCCTTTCATATTTTCGATTTAATGGTTTCTGTTTTACCCGAATGCAAATATACACGATATAATTTTCTTCCCGCACGGACCGAGAAAAATTATAATACCAAAGAGTGTAAATTGTCCAACCCTTGACAATCCCACGTCAAACCTTATTACATGATTAATTTAGTATTACTTCCGGATCACTAGCGGAAATCATACTTTTATTATGCTTTTAGAATGCTTATAAAACGCTATTTTAAGTATAGCGTTTTAATAGGGTTTTAATAGTGTTCTAATAGCGTTTTACACGGAAGTGATTCGGATATAATCCGAATAAATTGACTAATTATCAGCTTATTACCCTAGTTCCACAGCGAGAACAGGGTACGAACACCCATACCATCGGAAAATATACACCTACTATTTGCCTCCAAACGCATGATTCAGAAGCCCATCAAAACGCTCTGGAACAAATCTTTTCGCAGAATGTTTTGGAATTCACGTATTAATGTGTAATTTTGCCCCTCATTTTGGAGTGGAGTACTCGCTAAATTGTAAGGGATACCTTAGCCATGCCCTTTACAATGCACCTGTCTCCGTTGAAAATTATATCAGTTTGCCCGATAAACCTCGTTATTTTCAACCGGATAGAATGCCCAGAGTCCCCACGAAGAAATACAAACAGAAGTTTAATATTTAATTAAAAAAAAGTGGATCAGATTAGTTACAAAACAACTTATGTCAACAAAGCCACTGCACAGAAAGAATGGGTTTTGATTGACGCAGAGAATCAAGTTGTGGGACGTCTTGCCGCTAAAGTTGCGAAACTATTGAGAGGCAAGTACAAACCCAGTTACACTCCCCACGTGGATTGTGGAGACAATGTAATCATTATCAACGTAGAAAAAGTTATCTTCACGGGTAACAAATTAACAGACAAACAGTATCGTAGACACACCCAATATCCTGGAGGTCAACGGATTTCTACCCCGGCAGAAGAAATGAAAAGATTCCCGGAAAGAATTCTGGAACATGCTGTTAGAGGTATGCTTCCTAAAAATCGCCTTGGAAGAGCTGTATTCAAGAACATGCACCTGTTCGTAGGACCGGAGCACAACCATGAATCACAACAGCCTAAAGTAATTGATATAAACGCACTTAAATAACAAGGTATGGAAGTAGTAAATGCAGTAGGTAGAAGAAAAACAGCGGTAGCCCGCGTTTATCTTAACGAAGGAAAAGGCAATATTACGATCAACAAGAAAAGCCTGGAAGAATATTTCACATTGCCTACCCTCCAATATATTGTAAAACAACCGCTTGAATTATTAGGTGTGTTGGGACAATATGACATCAAGGTAAACCTTGTAGGTGGAGGTTTCAACGGACAAGCTGAAGCTTTACGTTTAGGAATTGCCAGAGCATTGGTGAAAGTAAACGCAGAGGATAAATCAAAATTAAGAGCAGCAGGGTTCATGACCAGAGACCCACGTGAAGTGGAACGTAAGAAACCGGGACGTCCTGGCGCTCGTAAGAGATTCCAATTCTCTAAACGTTAATAGGAGTTTAGTATCTAAATTGACGGGACTTCTGTGGAGAACTACCCGGCAATTGATTAAATTTAAGAATGTAAACTTTAAAGGAGACACAAAATGTCAAATACAAATTTCGACGAATTATTAAATGCAGGTTGTCACTTTGGACACCTTACCCGTAAATGGAATCCTAAAATGGCTCCGTATATTTTCATGGAGCGTAATGATATCCACATTATTGACCTGAACAAAACAGCCATCATGTTGGACAAGGCAAGTGCAGCTTTGAAACAGATCGCTAAATCAGGTAGAAGAATTCTGTTTGTTGCAACAAAAAAACAGGCTAAGGACATTGTTGCTGAAAAAATTTCTAATATCAACATGCCGTTCGTGACCGAAAGATGGCCGGGTGGTATGTTGACCAACTTCCCGACTATCCGTAAAGCCGTGAAGAAAATGACCACCATCGACAAGATGGAAAAAGACGGTACTTTCTCTCACCTTTCAAAACGGGAAAAACTTCAAATCTCTCGTCAAAGAGCAAAACTGGAAAAGAACCTGGGTAGCATCGCTGACCTGACTCGTCTTCCGGCAGCTCTTTTCGTGGTTGACGTGATGAAGGAGTATATCGCTGTAAAAGAGGCTAACACGCTGGGAATTCCAGTATTCGCTATCGTGGACACGAACTCAAACCCGGAAGGAATTGACTTCGTAATCCCGGCTAACGACGACGCATCAACTTCTATTTCTTTAATTATCGACAAGGTAGCCGGAGCTATCAAAGAGGGTTTGACGGAAAGAAAAGCCGAAAGAGAGAAAGAAGGAGACAAGAAAGGTGCCGAGAAAGTTGAGGCTCAGGATGAAGTAGCTGAAGTAAGCGAAACCACTTCTGAAGAATAGATTAATTTTTGATTTTAGATTTCAGATTTTAGATTGAATGATCTAACTTCTGAAATTGAATTAACATGGAGGTTTAAAGAATATGGAAATAAAAGCAGCAGACGTGATGAAGTTGCGTAAAGCAACAAACGCCGGAATGATGGACTGCAAACATGCATTACAAGAAGCTGAGGGAGATTTCGACAAAGCCGTTGACATCATCCGCAAGAAAGGTCTTGTTGTTGCAAGCAAACGTGCAGACAGAGAAGCAAAAGAAGGATGCGTTTTGGCCAAAACCGATGGAAAGAATGCAGTTATGGTTTCCTTGAACTGCGAAACAGACTTCGTGGCTAAAAACGAGGGATTCATTGCTTTCACAACCAAGATTCTTGACGCCGCTTTAGCTAACATGCCCGCAACTACCGAAGATTTGTTGGCTATCCAACTGGATGGTAGAAGCATCGCAGACCAGATTGCAGAACAAACTGGTGTTATCGGTGAAAAACTGGAATTAAGCTATTACGGTTCTGTAAAAGCAGAAGATTGCGTGATTTACATTCACCCGGGAAACATGTTGGCAACCGTTGTTGGTTTCAACAAAGCAGCTGATACCCAAGTGAAGAAAAATATCGCCATGCAAGTGGCTGCCATGGCTCCTGTTGCCGTGGATAAAGACGGTATCCCTCAAAACGTTATCGATCACGAATTCGAGATCGGTCGCGAAAAAGCTCGTGAAGAAGGAAAACCGGAAAACATGTTGGATAAAATTGCTCAAGGTCGCTTGAACAAATTCTTCCAAGAGTCTACCTTGTTAAACCAAGTTTTCGAGCAAGACGGTAAAATGTCTGTAAAAGAGTACTTGAAGAGCGTAGATAAAGATTTAACTGTTACCGCTTTCTTACGTTTCACGTTGAATGCCTAATACAGGAAATAAATCTTTGAAATATAGAAACAGGCTTAGTAATAGGCCTGTTTTTTTATCCACTCACACCCACTATATGCAGCAAGAATACACCCACATTCTTTTAGACCTCGACGGTACGGTCACCGATTCCATGGAAGGAATCACCAAATCAATCCGGTACGCCTTGAAACATTTCGGAATAGAAGTGAATGACTTAAACGAACTACGTAAATTCGTGGGTCCCCCATTGAAAGAATCCTTGATGGAATTCTGCCATTTCAGCGCAGATCAGGCCGAGGAAGGCATCCGGAAGTACCGGGAAAGATTCGCCGACACGGGTATATACGAAAACGCCGTTTATCCCGGAATGGAACGTCTCCTGCAAGAATTAAACGAGGCCGAAAAGCAAGTGATGCTGGCTACCGGAAAACCTGCTTATTACGCCGAAAAGATACTTGATCATTTCCACTTGAGTCATTATTTCAAATTCGTCGGGGGAAGCGGGCTTGACGGCTCGTTGTCCCATAAAGAAGAGGTAATCCGCCACGTACTGGAAAATAATGACATCCGGGACTTGAGTAAAGTGGTCATGGTTGGAGACCGGAAGCACGACATTATCGGGGCCCGAAATGCCGGAATTGACTGTATCGGGGTTTTGTACGGTTACGGGGATCAGGAGGAACTAGCCCAAGCCGGAGCTAAACAGATTGTGGCATCCGTAGAGGAATTAAAACAGGCGTTATTACCCCCAAACCCCCGGTATAATCAATAAAATCTATCTTCGTTTCCACATCTTTGATATGGCCTGCCCCTTTACTTCTTCTCCAAGATTGTCACGTAGCGAACGAATTTAGGGGAATAGCGTTTTTTATCTGTTTTCGGACGATTATTATTGTCGTAGACATCTATTAAACGTAGATTCACTTTCTCCTGCATCGCAGCAGGAAGAACCTCCATTGCAGGTTTACCGGAAACCAACACGATAGGCAGAGAGTTCAAAAGTGTCGTATCGCTCTTCACATCCCAAGGTAATATGCGACGGCCTGCCTCATACACCAGCTCGATTCTCAATTCCTCATCGGCCGGATAATAGAACGGTACATGCTGTAATTCTTCAATCTGGCGAACAGCCTTGATACTCTTGATTTCCGTGTTATTGAACATATTAGCAACGCGAGACATCAATAGAGTTTCCACAAGAATTAACAGCAATACCACCCCCGTGAATACTTTCATTGATTTCATCCTCACTCCTCCCGCGAAAATAGAATAGGCGGCAACAAGGAACAGGATCGAAACGATAATCAAAAGAGTCAAACCGATTTCTCCTTCCCGATAAAATAAAAGATAGACGGCAACTGGCATTCCTAAAGCAATTAATGCCGGGATAAAAGCATTTACACGGAACACCACGCGATCACTGGCGGTAAGCGTTTTCTCCTTCGCCGCCATGAATATATAAACGATATAATGTGCCACGACCATCGCTGCCGGGATCAATAACGGCAATAGATAACGAGTTTTTTTCTCCGGGAAAAGAGAAAGCAATACCAAGGTAACCACGGTCCATAAAACAGCAAACGTGTATTCCTTACGCATTCTTATTTTCTTTTTTAACCACGGCCAACATAACCCAGTCAAGAGGAACAAAGCCCAGATTCCCGACTCGGCAAAGAACAACCAATAATAATACCAGGGACGAACATTTCTCTCGATCCATGCCGTCGATTCTTTCGCCAGCACGAACAAAGCTGTATCCCGGTGGAATACATACAAGTAAAGCGGCCACCAAAAACTGATAACGATAAATAATAGTAGCATGACGACAATAGGCCAACCTTTTCTTCTGAGAGAAGGACGATAGATCCATGCATAAGAAATCAAGAAAGGCAACAATAAAGCATAGAATGCCACAGGTCCTTTGCCAAGGAAAGACAGTCCCAAAAATACCCCGGCCCAGATAAAATTAGCCCAACTTGTTCGCACACTCACTATTCCCCGATAAAAGAAGAATATAGCTCCCAGCATAAAACTATGACAATAAATATCCCATGTCGCTACCCGTCCGGCCATGATGACATTAAAGCTGGTTGCCAGCACCAAGGCGGAAAGTAATCCCAATAGCTTGTTGCCACTTAAGGCCGAAGCAAAGAAGTAGAGGAAAAAAGCCATCAACGTGGCCATGATTCCAGCGGCAGCACGCTGCAAAGATATATTGTCCGGTTGTAAATACTCGATTCCCGCGGCGACCCATGTCGGAAGAGGCGGTTTCTCCAAACGTAATTCACCGTTCATCGTGGGCACCAACCAATTGTCATATTCAATCATTTCATGCGCCGTAACCAAATTACGGGACTCCATAATATCCTCATAAACAGAACCATTATTCACGAAAAAAGCGAACCAACAAACGATAAGAATAAAAAGATAATGAATGTAGTTTTTCTGCATAATCTCATGTACACGTTTAGATTAAAGTGCAAATTTATAATAATAAAACTATTTTCAAGAGCATATCCTTCAAATAATGCAGGAAGAATTTTTTCTCCGGATGTAACAAAAAAGAAACATTTCTGGTATACATTTTGGATGTGTTTTGCACGAAAAGGATTTACATACTATAATCATGAAAATTGGACGATATTTTATATTGCTTATTTTGGTGATTCCCGTGTTGATCCTACGGGATTTCACTCCAAACAACGAACTGAAATACCTCAGCATCGTTGACGAAGCCCTGCGGGACGGGCATTTCTTTACTTTCTACCATCAAGGAGAACTTTACGCGGATAAACCGCCCCTTTATTTCTGGTTACTCATGTTGAGCAAATGGATCTGGGGAGAATATAATATGTTTGGTCTTTCACTTTTTTCTATCATTCCGGCCCTGATTTCCATTTATATCATGAATAAATGGGTTGAAGAAGACACCACCGCATCCCTGAGATGGAGCGGCTCGCTAATGCTTTTCACAAGTGCGTTCTTTATCGGTTCGGGCCTTGTCCTGCGGATGGATATGCTGATGTGCATGTTCATTCTTCTTGCCCTGTACACGTTTTATAAACGCTATTCGGGCAAGGGCCAACCGAAAGACCGTTTCTTGCTGCCCTTCTATATTTTCATGGCTATTTTCTCGAAAGGACCTGTCGGTTTTATCGTTCCCTTGATAACTATGCTCGTCTTTCTGCTGGTGAAAAGAGACGTCCGTTCTTTCTGCCGGTATTTCGGCTGGAGAGAATGGGGTATTTTATCGGGATTCTGTGCCATATGGTTTCTCGGTATTTATCTCGAAGGAGGATCAACTTACCTGAATAATCTTCTTTTCCATCAAACCATAAACCGGGCGATTGATTCGTTCGACCACAAAAAAGCATTCTGGTATTACGGGGTGACGTTCTGGTACTCCGTGGCTCCCTGGTCTATCCTGTACATCACGACAATCGTTATCGCGATAAAAAAGAAACTACTCACGACAGATAAAGAAAAACTTTTCCTCTCGGCAATAGTCTCGACTTTCGTCATTCTTTCCATGTTCAGCGGAAAACTGGACATCTATATGCTGCCTCTGTTCCCGTTCTTCACGTACTTGACGATCCTGTTACTACCCAAGATCAAGGAGAAATGGATTGTATTTTCCGTGCATATTCCCGTGGCAGCCCTTACCATCGCTCCCATCGCGGCATTTTTCATCCGCAATAAATTTAATGTTCCCGACTCGCCATTTATTTACGTCGCCATCATAACATTGTTTATTTTCAGTGTAACAGCCTGTTATTTACTATATCGCAAGCAAATATTCCGGGCGATCAATTGTACCGCACTGGGAATCCTTGCCACGTTGTTCACGGGAGCTTTCGCTTTACCCCAGATTAATCCATACATCGGTTTTACCGCCATGGCAACCGAAGCGAATCACATACGCAAAGAAGAGAATATTCATCATTATTACTATTATAAATTCCGTGGCGGAGAAAATATGGATGTTTATTTACACGAAGAGGCCACGAAGATCTCGACCGAGGATTCATTATTCAATATCTACCGGAAAGGCGACTGCATGATTTTTGTCAAAGAAAAGAACGTTATGCGTTCCCCGGCACTCTCGAACTGGATTCAACAAACCCATCACGAGAAGATCGGAAACTTTTATCTTATCCACCCCACTTTAAATACATCGTCTTTATATAATCAACCTTAGAAGTATTTCTATCCATTTACATACTTTATCCTTATATCTTGAAAAATACGATTAAGAGATGAAACATTTTTACGTATATTTGTCCCATGGTAACAATCAAGGACACAACATTAATTAAATCTTTCAATGAAGGGGATCCCATGGCTTTCAAGGTCATATTCGATCGCTATTATAAGATTTTGTGTTCCTACACCTACCATTTTATCCGCACGCCTTACGCTGTTGACGATATTGTGCAGGACATTTTCGTGGCCCTATGGAACAGACGGGAAAAATTTGATTGTATCGAAAAAATCAGTTCTTTTCTTTTTGTCTCCACACGTAACGCTTGCTTTAATCATGCCAAACATGAACAAATGAAAGCGGCAAAACTGAAAGAATTTGTTGCCCAAACAGATGAAGCCGTTTACGATGATTATATCATTATGGCTGAGTTCGACCAGAAATTAAACCACTGGTTAGAGTCCCTGCCCACGGAATGCCGCAAGATTATCGATATGTCTGTTTCCGGAATGAAAAATGACGAAATCGCCAAAGCCCTAAATATTTCCATTAACACAGTAAAAAATCAGAAGGTCAAAGGATTTAAAATTCTCAAGGAACTATATAAGGATGAATATCTTACAATCCTATTTTACATTTTCATATCACTTGGTGCAAAATAATTTACAAAAAAATAAATCCCGCATAGTACGTTAGAAGGAGTCGATTGTTATACTATAAAAGAGATAGCAATGACACCTAAAGATTGTGAACATATCGCCCATTTGCTTTTCCTAGCTTACACGGGGGAGGCAAGTCCCGACCAGCAAGAGGAGTTATCCCGTTGGTTGAAAGAGGATAAACATCACGATGATTTGTACCAGACAATCATGGATCACGAACGAATCCGCTCGGAACAAGAAGTATTTTTATTATTCAACCAGCAAAGAGCTTGGGCAAAGATTTCACAAAAGACTTACCGAAAAAGCAAAATGCTATATACCAATTTTTTACGGTATGCAGCCGTGTTCATTTGCTTTATCTGTGTCAGCGTATATTTCCTATATCCCGACAAACCGGAAGAAAAGATCGAAATTGCCGAGTTGTTCTTAGAACCCATTTCTTCCAAGGCTATTCTACAAAACGAACAAGACGTACGCATATCCCTGCCGGGTCAGTGCTATTCGATAAAAGATAGTACCCGTCATAAAAAACAGCTTGAAACATCTGAAATCCTGCGAATTTATGTACCCAAAGGAGGAGAGTTCGAACTTGTGTTAGCTGACGGAACACGTGTCTGGATGAATTCAGAGACAGAATTAAAATTTCCCCGTGCTTTTACCGGGGACAAGCGACAAGTGGAATTGGTTTCCGGAGAGGCTTATTTCGATGTCAGAAAAGATAAAACAAAACCATTTATCGTTCGGAACAAGGATTTGAATTTAACGGTATTAGGTACTCAGTTTAATATCCAGAATTATTCCGATGAGCATGAAATCATAACAACTCTAGTCGAAGGTGCCGTGCAATTATCATCCGACAAGACTATTCTACACCCCGGGGAACAGGCCACTTACAACAAAGCAACACGAGAAGTACAAGTTGAAACGGTTGACACGGAACTCTTCACGGCATGGAGAGAAGGACGATTAATTTTCAAGTCCACTCGCTTAGAGACTGTTCTTAAACAATTGTCCCGTTGGTATGATGTTAAATTCGTGTACGAAGAAGAAAGATTAAAAGACTTAATCTTCTCCGGAAAGATGAAAAAATACGATAACGGTAATGTCATTTTAGGAATATTAAAAGCTACAGGAAAAATCGATTTTATACAACAAGACTCTGTTATACATGTAAAGAGACAATTAAAACAAAGACTTTAGTACGTTTAAAAACCAATAACCATGAAAAAAAATTCATCAATCCCCAAAGCGGGATTCAGACTTTTTCGGCCTGACCCGAGAATGTTCGGGAAACTATTTGCTCTTTTTATCTTCATGACATTTTGCACTTACTCGTACGGAGTGAGCCAAAACAAGAAAATGGATGTTCACTTCAACAACGCCTCGATTGATTTTGTTATCGAGTATCTGGAATCGGCAACGGACTACACGTTCGTGTACAACGACACGGATAAGGAAGGTGTTAAAATAACCGTCTCGTTGAAGGATGCGGACATCGTAACAATTTTAGATGCCGTATTTAAAGACACACCCCTCGCTTATCAGATAAAAGAAGACCGTATTGTGGTGCTAAGACGCAAGAATAATACGGTAAAAGCTGAAGAGGAGAAACAACTGGTCGTGAAAGGACGAGTGATTTCGGAAAAAGACAAAGAACCTATTATCGGGGCCACTGTTATCTTAGAAGGCACGACTTTAGGGGTTGCCACAGACGTGGAAGGCGAATTTTCAATCAACATTCCAGAAGATGCGAAAACACTCATCATCAGTAGCATCGGTTATGCTAAATATCGGTTTGTATTAAACTCGAATGTTTTTGATAAACTGAATATCATTCAACTGAAAGATAGCGTGAGCTTCGTTGACGAGGTGGTTATCGTCGGTTACGGAACTACCAAGGTAAAAGATGCTACCGGAGCCGTATCCCGACTCGGAGAAAAGGATATTGCCATGTCTCCGGCAGGAGCAAGCGTGCAAAGTATGTTGCAAGGACGGGCTCCCGGAGTAAACGTCATGATTCAATCGGCCTCTCCCACTTCCCCGGTAAATGTTATGATTCGAGGAATTTCAACGTTAACAGGAAACACTCAACCGTTATGGGTTATTGACGGGGTTCCCGATTATTCACAAAGTTCCACGGGAGACGTAACTAATGCTTTATTCAACTTGAATTTATCAGACATCGAAAGCATTGATATATTAAAAGACGTATCCGCAACAGCAATCTATGGTTCCCGGGCCGCCAATGGTGTCATCATCGTAACAACCAAACGGGGCAAACTGGGAATGCAACCGACCGTAGACCTTTCTCTCCGAGCCGGAATCCAGACCATCAATTCAAACAAGCTGAACGCCTTGAATGCGGCAGAATACAAGCGTTTCGTAGAGACAGTCGGTCGTCAATCCATTGAAATTGCCGGATTCGATTACAACACCCGACTTTTTTTCAATGAATCCAAATTCAATCAATTGAACACGAGCCAATGGGACGGTAGTATGCTGGAATTACTCCCCGATGCTTTCATGGACGGAGATACCGACTGGTGGGATGAAATGACCCAGAATGCTTTGACCACGCAATGCGACATTTCCGTGCGAGGTGGTACACAGAACTCTAACTACTTTATCTCTTTCGGGTACAATGATCAAAAAGGTGTTGTAAAAGGAGGACGCAGTAAATTATTAACAGGACGTTTGAATTTTGAAACATTAATCGGGAAACAGGTCAAACTAGGTGTCAATTTATCCGGATCATCCAGAAAAACCAATAACAAGGATAATCTTATTGACAATATCATCCGATTCCGTCCGGACTTCCCGGCATATAATGAAGACGGAAGTATTAACCTCGTAACAACAAGCACGGTGATCGAAAACCCGCATTTAACTCTGGCTAACCGAAACGATGGACGAGGTTTAACTTTCTCCGGTTCAGCTTTTCTGGAATGGACAATTTTGGACGGTTTGAAATTCAAATCTACCGGAACGGTTAATTACACAAATTCGCAAACCGACATTTTCTCTAAAAAAGGGACACGAGGATATGCCACGGCCTACAATAGCCGTAACTTAGGCAATAGTGAGAACAACACTTACGTGTGGGATAACACGCTAACTTGGATGAAGACTTTCGGCAAACACAATTTGGTTGCCATGGTCGGACATTCAATCGAAAAATACAAATCCAGAATGCTTTCCGGTGGTGCGGAAGAATTCCCGGATGAAGAGGTATTAATTAACCTAGGCAGCGGAGCTGACTCTTGGGCGGATAGTGATGAAGCCGGGAACACGCTCGTATCAGCCATTGCCCGTGTGAATTACAAATACAATAACCGTTATCTGGCAACCTTTACTTTCCGGACAGACGGTTCCTCGAAGTTCGGACCCGACAAGCGCTGGGGATATTTCCCTTCCGGGGCTCTCGCTTGGGTGATCTCTGAAGAAGAGTTTATGTCCCCCTTGAAATTGTATATTCCTTATTTAAAACTACGGGCTTCTGTCGGAAAGATCGGTTCTCAGAACTTGGGTAACTATGATTATATCTCCCTTATGGGAGCCGCATCCTATGACGGACAACCAGGAACAAAACCAACTTCTTTGGGAAATCCGGTCCTTCAATGGGAAGAAACTACCTCTATCGACGTGGGTCTTGATTTCGGTTTGTTAAACGAACGCCTTCGCGGAACAATCGGATACTACAATAAACAAATCAACAATCTGATCTACGACGGGTCTGTACCCGCAAATTCATCCTACACAACGGTCAACCAGAATGTTGGAACAATTGCCAATGTCGGATGGGAATTTGACATCCGGGGTGACGTTATCCGGACGGATAAAGTGAACTTTGAAATCGGCTTTAATATCGCCACAAACTCCGGAAAAGTAAAAAAACTGGATGGAATCGTGAAGGAGTTGAAAATGCCTTATTATTATGAATATGTTCGTTTGGTTGAAGGCGGACACATCGGAGACTGGTACGGTTATAAATATGCCGGTCGATTATTCCGGACTCAAGAGGAAATTATTGCACTAAAACCGGTGTCATCTACTGGGGTACAGGAAAACTATTTCGGTAGTTACAATTCTCCGGGTGACGCATACCTGATTGATCAGGACGGAGATGGAAAGATCACGGCAAAAGACAAAGTGAAATTGGGTAATTTTAACCCCAAATTTTTTGGTGGTTTTAACCTTTCACTCGGTTGGAAAAATCTATACGCAACCGCCGTGTTCACTTACTCATACGGGGCAAAAAGAATGTGGTATTATCAATACGAGAAAACGTCCGGCGTGGGAACCTACAACGTGTATAACTCGATATTTGATAGTTACAATTTCAAAGGTGGCGATGCTTTATTTCCAAGGTTAGCCTATACGGGAACCGTAGCCAATGCATTGTGCGACCTGTATATTCATGATGCCTCGTTCCTACGGATGAACTCATTGAATTTAAATTATCGTTTACCAGCGAACTGGTTTACCGGAACGTTCGTGAATAACGTGGAATTATCTTTCTCCGCATCCAACTTATTCACCATCACGAAATATCCGGGCTTTGACCCACAAGGGAACTTCGGTTCGACCTCGACGTCCGCAACAGCCAATGACGTGATAACTGTGGCACAAGGTGTTGATTACAGCACTTATCCATCAGCGAGAACTTATAGCCTTGGTATTAAATTTACATTCAAATAAATCCTGCACCATGAAAAGAATCATATATATTTTGATCTTTGGATTCATCCTATCATCCTGTGATGATTTCCTAACAGAAGAGCCTGTGCATAAACAAACCCTCGAAAATGCCGTAGTGGATTATGACGGGGCACAAAACATTATCAATGGAATGTATGCCTCATTAACACTGGGAAGTGGCACTTCCGGAAGTGACTTTTTCGGAGGTAGTCTAGCCTGTGCCCTATCTTCTCAGGCAGGAGTATCCCGTGCCGGGGGAACAACATTTTATTCAATGTCATATACTTCTACGACGAATGGAATTGCTACTTACTGGCAACAATGGTATGCCTGCGTGAACGCCGCAAACGCCGCTATCATTTCTATCTCGGCATTAGCAGATAACAAATTCCCCGATACAAAAGAAAAAAGTCGAATGATTGCAGAAGCCCGTTGTTTCCGAGCATGGGTGAACGCCCACTTGTTATGGTGTTTCGGGCATTTCCAAACAGATGATGAATACGGGATTTTGTATAGAGAAGAGCTGAGTGACATGATTAACGTGCATCGGGATCGTTTGAGCGTAAAAGATAGTTATCAAAAGATATTTGATGATCTGGATGCGGCGATCAAAGACCTGGGTGATTATACAACCTCCAAACGCCTATCCCGTCAACTGGCACAGGCATTAAAAGTCAAATTATTGCTAAACCGAGGCTGGGAAGGCGACTACGAAAACGCTTTATTGTTACTGAATGAAACGATGGCCTCTCTTCCGGCCGATTTCAAGATGGACCCGGATATGAAAAATATGTACGACGAAGCATGGGATTCAAAAGAAGTTTTATGGGCCCGTTATCTTGAAGACGGTAGCGGACGGGCATACTCCGAATTCGCGTACACGCAGACTATCATACAAACGGGAGATCTTTTGGTAGTTGGTCAAGAACCATCGTCCCTGAAATCATTCTATCCGGAATTCAATTCATGGCTAGAGACTGATCCTCGATACGACGTAACGATGGGGTGGGCCAGACGCCTAAATGCTACCGGACAACAATATTTTTGCCCGACCAAAGTTGCCAGAGGCGGACGTGCCGATATGAATGACAAATTTACCACGTATTATTTCCGTTACCCGGAATTACTATTGATGCAAGCCGAATTAAGAGCTAGAACAGGAGCTACTATTGCAGAGGCTCTTGCCCCGATCAATACACTCCGAAACAACCGGACCAATCCCATATTACCCCAAATCCCGGAACCTGCAACCCGTGATGAATTGATGGATATTATCTTTAAAGAATATTGTCTGGAATTATTTGTAGAAAACGGAAGTGAATGGTTTGCTTCACTGCGTTTCGAAAAAGACGGGAATCCTTGGTTTAAAACATTAAAGCCAGATGTATCTGAAGTCAGTACAAATAAATATTGTTGGCCGATTCCTGCCGTGGAAACCAACGTGAACAATCAAATAAAGCCCAATCCCGGTTTCGATAATTAAAAACTTGAAGTGATGAAAAAATTAATCTATATTTTATTCGCAGGGGTTATAATGCTTTTTACAGCATGTGAAGATGACTATGACAAACTGGTCAAAGAACCCAATGATATTACGTTGAATGAATTACAGCTAGAAAAATTTACTCATGTCATCCCAGATGGCGGTTTCAAATCCGGAGGAATAACATTCAATACGAAAAAGAATTCAGACGGAACTTTTAGCGGATTCGCATATTCCCGCCGAAGTAATCGTTCATTTACTTGGAGTGGCACTGATGCGGCCTTAGATTCTAACCGTTTTAGCGTTTACACGCCCCGTCCCAACCAGACGGAAGTATATGCTGTTGCGTGTGTGAAAGATGATGATGTTTATTTCACGCTAGATAAAGCAACTGTTGTAGAGTATATCCTTGTGGCAAACACGACCTATGCTTATTTCGCAATGAATTATGGCAAAGATACAGGCCCCACTCCTATCGCTAATCCCAATGTTCCTTCCGCTCCCAAGGGTATTTGGCAAACTTATGCACCCGGAGTGGAACGGGCATTGAACCTTGACGGGGATTATTTTAAATTGATCATTAAAGGTTTTTTGGGAGATAGCCACACGGGAACGGTTGAATTTTACTTGTGCTGCCGTAAAGGAGCCGATTCGGCAAATCCAACATTCAATTTCCTCCGTTCAGACTGGATAAAAGCCGATTTGCAATCCCTGGGAGTTGTTGATAAAGTCGTTTTCAACATAGAGTGTTCGTATCGGGATAACAATCTGCAGAGTTTGATCCCCACTTGGTTCTGTCTGGATGGAATTCGACTCCAAAAATAATGTTGTTATGATCAAAAAGTATTTCTTACTCCTGTTAGCAGCTATTTTGCTAACGGGAGTACACGGACAAAACCGACAAGTGGATTTATCCCAAAATATCCCTTTACAGGACATTCTAAAAAAAGCGAAAAAACAAAAGAAACATGTATTATTGGATTTCGGCTCTCCAAGATGTTCCCCTTGCCTATTTATTAAAAACAAAATATTCACGATCGATAGTGTCGCAGACTTTATTAATGAACGTTTCGTGAGTGTTGATTACACCGAAGGTCCCGAGAAGAAACGACTAAGTAAGATTTACGAGGTCTACACGGAACCCGTGCTTCTGATCTGCGATGCGAATGGTAGGGTCATGCACCGGATGGAAGGAAAATGTACCGCAGGCGAAATGATGGCCCGCCTACGCCAAGGCCTAGACGTGAAAAATAATCTAACCGCACAAAAATTAATGTATGACAACGGGAACCGATCTTCAGAATTCCTGATCAACTATCTGGAAACTCTGCATATTGCTGGTTTAAGAACCCAAAGAGACTCGGTATTGCATAATATTTTCTCGCCTTCGTTTCATGTAGATTCTTTAAAAACACCCAAATACTGGAATGTGTTCTTATGCTACAACGAGTCTCCTGTCAGCCGGGAAGGAAGTTATGTATTCAAACATCGAGAAGAATTCTATAAATTGTTTGGAGAACAAATCGTCAATGGAAAAATTGACCAAATGTTTAACGGGAAACTCCGCACATACACGTACGGACAAACACCTCCCATTGAATCAAAAGAGTATAGAGATATTTTAGAATGCCTTCAAAATACCGACTACCCGAAGTCTACCGAATGGCTTATTTACTTGATGCCCGCCCAGTATAAATTCAAAGACTGGATGGCAATGGTTAAGGCTATCGACCACGCCATTGACTTCAATATTCCCAAAGGAAAGGATAAACAAACTTACATGATTATGATGTCCAGACAAATTTGCTGGTACTCGGACAATTACGAAACTCTGACCTATGCACTGAAATGGATTGACCGGGCCATTAAATCAAGTGATAATTCTCAAAAACAGAAACTACAAGACGAACGAGAACAAATCATTGAAAAAATGAATGAATTAAAACCATAAAGTTCATACTGGATCTTTTCTTACAGGTTGTAAATTATTAGTTCTTGAAAATAGATAGGTATTTACAACCTGTTTTAGTTTCCGGCTCTCCTAGACAAATAAATATTCCGACTGTATGCGATTAACCCGGTTGACTGCCCTAAAATTAACACGGGATCACGCCGATAGATAGCATAGGAAACGATGATCAGAGCCCCCAATAGACTGATCACCCAAAAGCCTATCGGCAGGAGCGATTCATCTTTTCGCTTGGAATAGATCCACTGGTAAACAAAACGCAGAGTAAAAATAATCTGCCCCATCGACCCGTAGATCAAGAGCCACAAAGGTATCTTTTCGTTCCGAAAGAACTGATCAACAAAAGCGCTTGCATCTTTAAGCATGTATAAAATCGCCGCCACCGGGGTCAGAAGTAATAGTGTCCGGATGATAAACGGTAATTTCTTCCATTGGTGCTTTTTGTCCAAGTTCCAAATATAAATATAATAAGATATGATTTGTCCCAAAATAATCGCAAAGTCATCCCTCAACCACCCATATACAAATAGCAGATAGGAACCCACAATACTCAACTGCCAAAAAATAGCCGGAGAGATCACTTTTTTAGCCCGTTCAGATAAGATCCATTGTAAAAGAATCCGGGCAGAAAAAAACACCTGAGCAAGAAATCCTATAACATAAATCATTTTGTAAACTAAAAGTTTAAAGATAAAAACTAAAAGCTAGGAACTATATCTCAAGAATTCAAATTATTCTCGGCGACTTGGTAATTGATATACCTTTTTCTCATCCAGCGGTAAGCAAAACAATCTTTAAAAGGGCCGATCAAGCGATTGGCCAGATTATACTTCGACTTCCCGGCAATACGGGGAAAATGACGAACTGGCACCTGTTTCACTTGTCCTTCCTGCAATTGAATCAAAGCCGGTAGGAAACGGTGCATCCCCGTGAAGAAAGGAATTCTTTTCGCATAATCCGTCCTTAAAACCTTCAGTGGACAACCTGTATCCTCAACCCCGTCGTGCGTCATCATTCGGCGAAATCCATTCGCTATGCGAGAAGACATATTCTTGACGAAACTATCCTTCCGTCCGGTACGAATACCCATAACCATCTCGTATTGATCCACGAACTCCAGCAATTTATTAAAATCCTGTGGAGTTGTCTGAAGGTCTGCATCAATGTAGCCGACCCATCTTGAGAAGCTATTGTCGATTCCGGCTTTCATGGCAGCACTCAATCCCCCGTTTCGAGCCAAGTTTAAAAAGAAAAATGCTTCGTTACGTCCACAAACTTCCCGAATCAAACGTTCGCTATCATCTTTCGAACCGTCATTCACGAATAACACGCAAGAAGCCACCTTCGCATCCTTTAAAAACTCTCCCAATTCTTTCTCTAACCTCAAGATATTCCCCTCTTCGTTATACACTGGAACAATGATAGTTAATTGATAGTTTGCGGTCTTATTCATCTGCCGAAAAATTTATATTATGAATTTAAATTATAGTTATAACAAAAATCACTAGCTTTGTTGTTACGTTTTTACGTACAGAAACAACGTTTTTTTCTGGTTTTTGTTATAAAATTTAAACGAACAAAGATATGCAATATAACCGAATTTTGTTAAAACTCAGTGGAGAATCTTTAATGGGCGAACAAAAATATGGTATTGACACCCGGTGTCTGGAAAGCTATGCCCGCCAAATTCATGAAATCGCGGAAATGGGAATCCAGATCGGAATTGTTATCGGGGGAGGAAACATTTTTAGAGGACTGAGCGGAACAAATAAAGGTTTTGACCGGGTAAAAGGAGACAGCATGGGCATGTTGGCAACCGTTATCAATAGTTTAGCTTTAAGCTCCGCCTTGGACAATGAAGGTTGTAAAAACAAAGTACTAACTGCCATTCGCATGGAGCCTATCGGGGAATTTTACTCGAAAGCTAAAGCTATGGAATATTTGAAATCCGGACACGTGACCATCATCAGCGGAGGTACGGGAAATCCTTACTTCACGACAGACACGGCCAGTAGCTTACGGGCGATCGAAATCGAGGCAGACGCCATGTTTAAAGGCACCCGCGTGGACGGAATCTACACGGCAGACCCAGAAAAAGACCCGACGGCAACGAAATTTGACAAGATCACGTACGATGAAATATATAACCGGGGACTTAAAGTCATGGATCTGACAGCAACAACCATGTGTAAAGAGAATCATTTACCGATCATCGTATTCAATATGGATCAACCGGGAAACCTTAAAAAGGTTATTCTAGGAGAAAACATCGGAACAATCGTGTACTAATTGAAAATGGAGAATTAAGAAGAAAAGTTCCCCTATTGTTTTCAATACATAATCATGAGTGAGGAAAAAAGAAATATACTAAACACTATAAATTCTCCCGATGATTTGAAAAAGGTACCGGAAGATGACCTGATTCAATTATGCAAGGAGCTACGAGAGAAGATCATTGACGAGTGTTCGGAACACCCGGGACATTTTGGTGCCGGACTGGGAGTGGTTGAATTGACGGTAGCGTTACACTACGTGTTTGATGCCCCATACGATAATATTGTATGGGATGTTGGTCATCAGGCTTATCCTCATAAAATTCTGACCGGAAGACGGGATAATTTCTCTACCAACCGGCAATACAAAGGTCTTAGCGGTTTCCCCAAAAGAAGTGAAAGTAAATACGATGCTTTCGGAACAGGACACTCCTCGACATCTATTTCTGCCGCTTTAGGTATGGCAGTTGCAGCCAAGATGAACGGGGAGGAAGACCGACAGTCGGTTGCCATTATCGGAGATGGCGCCATGACCGGAGGATTGGCTTTTGAAGGTTTGAATAATGCCGGCATAAACAACGCCAACTTGTTAGTCATTCTAAATGATAATAACATGGCTATCGACCCGAATGTAGGCGGGATAAACGAGTATTTACTGGACATCACGACCTCAAAGACTTATAACAAACTCAAAGATGACATCTGGCACATCCTTGGACGGATTAACAAGATCAGTCCGGGTGCCCGGAATTTTATCCAGAAAATAGATAATAGTATCAAATCACTCATGTTACGTCAAAGTAACCTGTTCGAGGCTCTTGGCTTCCGGTACTTCGGCCCCGTGGACGGCCACGATGTGAACCACCTCATCAAAGTCCTGCGGGATCTGAAAGATATAAAAGGCCCCAAACTTTTACACTGTATCACGGTGAAAGGAAAAGGTTTCAAACAGGCTGAGATAGACCAAACAACATGGCACGCCCCGGGGAAATTCAATAAAGAAACCGGGGAAATCATCAAAGAGAGTAAACCCAACACTCCACCTAAATTTCAAGATGTGTTCGGACATACCATATTGGAACTGGCACACAGGAACCCAAAAATCGTGGGTATAACGCCAGCCATGCCAAGCGGATGTTCCTTGAACATCATGATGAAAGAAATGCCGGATCGGTGTTTCGACGTGGGGATTGCCGAGCAACATGCTGTTACTTTTTCAGCCGGGTTAGCCGCACAAGGCCACGTCCCGTTTTGTAACATATATTCTTCTTTCATGCAACGCGCGTTCGATCAAGTTATTCATGACGTGGCTCTTCAAAAGCTTAACGTCGTATTCTGTCTCGATCGGGGCGGTTTAGTTGGAGCCGACGGAGCCACGCACCACGGTGCATTTGATCTGGCAAGCTTCCGGTGTATCCCAAACATGACGATCGCCTCTCCTCTGAACGAGGAAGAGTTACGAAATATGATGTACACGGCCCAACTACCGGACCGGGGACCTTTTTCTATCCGTTACCCGAGAGGCTGTGGAACCATGGTAGAATGGCGTACACCTTTTAAAGAATTAACCATCGGCAAAGGCCGTTGCCTCATTGAAGGTGACGACATTGCCATTATTTCTATTGGAGCTATCGGGAACGAAGCCTTAAAAGCGATACAAAAAACAACAGGCCGATCCGTCGCTTTTTACGATATGCGATTTCTCAAACCGCTAGATGAAGAATTACTTCACGGGATCTTTCACAAATTCAAAAAAATCATTACCTTAGAGGACGGAACTATTGTCGGTGGACTAGGTAGTGCAGTTGTCGAATTTATGGCGGACCACGGCTATTCGGCTAAAATCGTGCGGCTCGGAATTCCGGATCATTTCGTGGAACATGGAAGCCAGCAACAACTTTACCACGAGTGCGGGTATGATTGTGAATCCATCTACCAGACAATCTGTTCGATATAAAAACAGCAACTTAACTATGAAAGAAGAGGCTTTATTACCAGACGTGAGCGAATGTATCAGTAAATTCAAGCTGACATTTAAAAACGTGATCGACTCGGAAATCGAGGCCTTGTTTGTCGACACTATCATTAAATTTCACAAAAAAGGAGATTATATCTATAACGAGGGAGCCCGCATCAAGGGCTGCTATTTCCTTTTTTCGGGTATCGTAAAAATTTTTCAAACCGGGGTTGCCGGAAAAGACCAGATCATCCGTTTCGGGAAAGAAGGAGATATTTTCGGGTTCCGTTCCGTTATCCGCAATGAAGCAGCCTGTACTTCCGTGGAAACCATGTCTGACTGTATCTTGTGTTATATCCCCAACGCCTCTTTAATGCACATGATTACCCACAGTCCCAGTTTCGCTTATGAAATGATGCAAATTGCCTGCAAGGAGCTGGGGGCAGCCAATCACTACATCCGGGACATCGCCCAAAAATCCGTGAAAGCCCGGTTAGCAGAAATCCTGCTACTAATAGCCTCGGATTTTGGGGTTGAAGAAGACGGCACGTTAAAACTCAACGTCTCGCGAGAAGACTTGAGCAATTTCGTGGGGACTGCCACGGAAACACTTATCCGGCTACTCTCTGACTTAAAAAACGAAGGACTCGTCGAGATAAAAGGGAGAAAAATAAAATTATTACAGCGAGATAAATTACAACAAATCATAAACAGCTGATAATCATTGTATATACAAAAATTGTTTTTTTCTCTTTTTCTTTGGTAAATTTACTCTTTTTTTGTTATTTGGCCGCCAAATTAAATCACTATTTAAAGGTATGAAGAAAATACTCCTCACTTTACTTTGGGGTACTTGTTTTTTTGTTGTACAAGCTCAAGAAGAGTTACTAAAGTTACAGGCAGAAACGCGTATAGACTATCAACGCGAGTACGTAGACGGAAGGTCTATCCATTCTAATTCCGGATTCAAAGGAAAATATTTAAATGTCATTATCAGCGGAACTATCGCAAAACAGTTTTCCTATTCCTACAGGCAACGTCTAAACAAAGCTCACTCGGACCAAAGTTTTTTTGATGCCACGGATTGGCTGTATTTAACCTATCGTCCCGATGAACACTGGGGCCTATCGGTCGGTAAACAGGTTGTAGGCATCGGGGGCTACGAATATGACCGTGCTCCTATAGATCTCTATTTCTGTTCGGAATATTGGAATAACATTCCCTGTTATCAAATGGGAATCAGCGCAGATTACACCTTTAACCGCAAGAAAGACAAGGTAATGTTTCAACTCTGCCAAAGCCCCTTCCGTGCCAAGGCAGACGATATGTATTCCTATAATCTTATGTGGTACGGCTCTCACGGCTGGTTTAATACCATCTATTCCGTGAATATGATCGAATATCAACCCGACAAATATATCAATTACATCGCCTTAGGCCATCATTTGGACTTCGGGAAAACCGCTTTGGAACTCGATTTCATGAACCGGGCTGCCGATCATCAAACTTACTTTTTCAAAAATTGCTCGGTAATGGGTGAACTCTCCTATCGTCCATCGGAAAGCTTCAACTTATTCGGGAAAGTGACCTATGACGTAAACAGGACCCAAGTGAAGGCAGACTATTGTGTGCATCCCGGCACGGAACTTACTCACGTGGGCGGTGGGGTAGAATTTTACCCGCTAAAAAACAACAAGAATCTACGTTTACATGCGTTCTATTCTTACGCTTTCGGTCATAACGGGAATACGGAAGGAGCCATTCCCCCCGAGCAAAATATCCTAAATATTGGAATAAAATGGAAAGTAGACTTTCTCTCTCTCAAAAACAAAAAAATAAATTTTAATTAGTATATAGATATGATTGTAAATTTTCTTCGCCGGTGCTGGCAAGCTATTCCTAGCGGAATCGTTTGCCTTGCCGTAATCTTTGCCCTGTTCGGGTATATTGCTTCTGTCATGGGGACTCCGAATATGCTGAATACCATCATGAAAACAGCCCATGATTTATTACTAAACACCGTGTTCTATTTGATGGGTATCTGCGTCATAACTGGTGCTCTAGGACGATTGTTTGTCGAATTTGGCGTTGTCAACTTGCTTGAAAAGATATTACGCCCATTAATGCGCCCGTTATTCAATTTACCGGGAGTGGCTTCTTTGGGAGCCGTGATGACATTCCTTTCAGACAACCCAGCCATCATTTCCTTGTCTCAAGACAAACGCTTCAGTAGCTATTTCAAAAAGTACCAATTCATCTCCTTGACTAACTTTGGAACCGCTTTTGGCATGGGCTTACTAGTCATTGTTTTCATGGTAGGACAAGGGTTTTATTATGAACCATTTATCGGACTATTCGGAGCATTTGTAGGTTGTATCGTTTCCACTCGTCTGATGCAACGAGCAATTCTGAAATCATACCCACAATACGCAGAAGAAAATGCCTGCAACGAAACAATCGTAGTAGAAGTGGAACATAAAGAAGAAAAGACCCTCTTTTTACGAATCCTTAACTCATTACTTGATGGGGGACGAACCGGGGTTGACATCGGTATTGCCATCATTCCGGGAGTGTTGATCATCTCTACGCTGGTAATGATCTTGACTTTCGGCCCAGGCACCGACGGATATACGGGTGCTGCTTACCAAGGAGTTGAGGCCCTCCCTTGGTTAGCAAATAAAGTTGATTTCATTTTCCGCTGGCTGTTCGGATTCACAGATCCACACTTAGTAGCATTCCCCATCACGGCTTTGGGTGCAGTAGGAGCCGCCCTCGGTCTAGTCCCCAATTTTTTGACGGAAGGTTGGATAGACGGAAACGCCATTGCTGTATTTACTGCCATCGGAATGTGTTGGAGTGGCTATCTCAGTACTCATACAGCCATGCTCGACTCGCTTGGCTATCGAGAACTTACCTCAAAAGCCATCTTGTCGCACACTGTCGGAGGTCTCGTCGCGGGAGTCACGGCACATTGGCTCTATATTTTAGTCTCTTTATTTTAAATTAGACATTACCTTTCAACAAATAAATATAGGCATATTGATTTAAAATCACTCAATATGCCTATATTTGTACAGGATAAATTTAAACTCAAATAACTTATGCCACAGATCTCAGAAAAAGGAATGGCGATGCCTTCTTCGCCCATTCGTAAACTCGTTCCGTTCGCGGACAAAGCTAAAGAAAGAGGTATCAAAGTATACCACTTGAACATCGGACAACCGGACATTCAGACTCCCGATGTTGCATTGCAGGCATTGAAAACCTGTAACGAAAAAGTGATCGAATACACACATTCTGCAGGAAATATTTCTTACAGAAAAAAATTAGCCAAATATTACCAGAACATCGGTATCAACATCGATGAAAATAACATCATGATCACGACCGGAGGCTCTGAAGCCATTACGATCGCTTTCATGTCTACATTGAACCCGGGTGACGAAATTATTATCCCTGAACCATTCTACGCAAACTACACGGCTTTCGCCTTGATGTGCGGTGTAAAGGTAAAAACAGTTACTTCTTCTATCGAGAATAACTTCGCCTTGCCCCCAATCAGTGAAATCGAGAAAGTAATCACTCCCCGCACGAAAGGTATCGTGATCGTAAACCCGAATAACCCGACAGGCTACCTGTATTCCAAAGAAGAATTGGAACAATTAGCGGTTATCGTGAAAAAACATGATTTGTACTTGTATGCTGATGAGGTGTATCGTGAATTCTGTTATGACGGGTACAAGCACTTCTCGACCATGCAGTTGGCAGGTATCGAGCAAAACGTTATCCTATTGGATTCTGTTTCAAAGAGATATAGCGAATGTGGATTACGCGTGGGAGCTTTAGTAACCCGCAACAAAGATGTTATGGTTGCTGCCTTGAAGTTCGGTATGGCTCGCCTGTGCGCCCCGGCTATCGGACAGATCATTGCCGAAGCATCGCTGGATACCCCGGCCGAATATTTCGAAAGCGTGTACAACGAGTATATCGAAAGACGAGATTTCATGGTGGAAGCCCTAAACAAAATGCCGGGAGTTGTTTGCCCGAAACCCAGAGGAGCTTTCTACGCCGTGGTAAAACTTCCCGTGGACGATGCCGATACATTTGCAAAATGGTTACTGGAAGAGTTTGAATACAACAAACAAACCGTAATGGTTGCCCCAGCCAGTGGATTCTATTCTACCCCAGGACTTGGGAAAAATGAAGTTCGTATCGCTTACGTACTCAAAATCGAGGAGTTGAAAGGTGCCATGGAAACATTAGCCAAAGCACTCGAGGTATATCCCGGAAGAGTATAATATAACTATAAGCTAAAAATCCTGTGATTTAGCCATTAAACCTTGACATCAAGAACGGCTAAATCACAGTTTTTATTTATATCCCAATGGATAACCCATATAAACTAGGGCTTTCCCCCCTCATTTTCAACCGTCAATTTTCAAATGTCAATTTTCTTGTCTATCTTTGTTTCGTGATTTCTAATAACTAAAATTACGACATGACTTCGGATTCCCAATTTAACGCAATCAGACCCTATATCGGAGAAGAAATTCCAGCAGCTGTAGAGCGCCTGAGCCAAGCAGAAGAATTTTTGACTCTTTTCTCCCAAATGACAAGGGTTGATAAAAGCAAAATACAAGAACAATTAAAAGGCATCACGAGCAGAGAGCAATTTCAATCTCAATTCTTTGGCCCGACGATTCAACGGTTAATCGCCGGAACAACCCAAGGAGTTACAGCTACCGGATTGGAATACATTGAGAAAGATAAGAGTTATCTTTTCGTATCCAACCACCGGGACATCATCCTAGACTCTGCCATCCTCAACGTGCTATTGTGCGAGCGAGGCTGCCATTACTGCGAGGCTGCCATCGGGAGTAATCTATTGATCAATAAATGGGTGACCGATTTGGTTAAACTGGATGCTTGTTTCATCATTGAACGCGGCCTTCCGGTGAGAGATATGATTACCAGCGCCAATCTACGTTCCCACTACTTGCGAGATGTCATTTATGAAAATAAAGATTCTGTCTGGATTGCACAAAAAGAAGGACGTACAAAGAATGGTGATGACCGGACACAACATAGCCTGTTGAAAATGTTCCGCATGAGTGGTCCCAAAGATTTCGTGGAAAACTTTAAAGAACTCCGGGTTGTTCCGGTGTCTATTTCCTACGAATGGGAACCTTGCGACGATCTGAAAACAGATGAATTATACCAGAAAACCGTGGGTGAATACGTGAAAACCCCGGCAGCCGATATGCGAAGTATGCAACAAGGTTTATCCGGGTTCAAAGGGCGGGTTCATTTTGCCATCACCCCTCCCATTGATCACGAACTAATCGAGATCGACGAACAAGCTAATAATGGAGACCGGATCGCGGAGTTAGCCGCATTCATGGATGCTCGCATTCAAGGTAATTTCAAATTGTGGCCGAACAATTATATCGCCTACGATTTACTTCACAGCACGAATAAATTCGCTTCCAAATACAACGAGGAAGAAAAAGAAAACTTTATCCGTGTCATGGCTGAAAAATTGGAAAAATTAGAAGGGAACCGTTCTATCCTGAACAATATCTTCCTTGAAATTTATGCCAACCCGGTTAAAAACTCCATTGAACACAATTATTTATCACCAATATGCGAATAGCCAGATACTTATTAATTCTAGCCGCTTTCTTGATCATGATTTCCAGTGTACTCAGCATGTATCATGGTGGAGATCGCACAGCAGTATATGTTAACGTGGGAGCCATGGCTTCTCTAGCTGTAGCCGTTGGTATTCTGAATTTCAAAAATCCGCCTAAAAACAGAAGGTAATGTACAAGTTCAAGCGCAACATATATTTGGAAGATCGCACGATCGAAATGTGGTTTGGACTGACCAGTAAAAGTCGGGATCGGCATAGTAATTTTACCCTGTATCTTCTTACAGAAGGGCCGGATAGCCCGTTCAGTTATGCGGAACAAATAAAGAGTGGCATACACTCCAAAAGTGAGGCGGAACGTTATGCCATTAAATATGCCAAAGACCTGTTACATCAATTACTAGAACAGGAAAAAGCTCCGAAAGATACGGAACCATCTTCAGACGAGGATTCTGATTTCGACAACAAACAGGACACGAACGAACAGGCATAATATTCAAAATCAATAAACAATGGATAGAAAAGTACGAGTAAGATTTGCTCCCAGTCCTACTGGAGCCCTCCATCTAGGAGGTGTGAGAACAGCTCTTTTCAATTATTTATTTGCCCGTCATCACGGGGGTGATTTTTTATTACGAATTGAAGACACGGATCAAACCCGCTACGTGCCGGGTGCCGAAGAATATATTATCGAATCATTAAAATGGTGCGGCCTCACCGTCGACGAAGGTGTCGGCGTGGGAGGAGAATACGGCCCCTATCGTCAAAGCGAGCGTAAATCGCTTTACAAACAATACGCCCTACAACTCGTGGAATCAGGGAATGCTTACTATTCTTTTGACACCGCAGAAGAACTTAACGCTCAACGGGCAGCCTGTGAGGCAAAAGGCGAAACATTCATGTACAACGCCATCAGCCGGAAAAACATGAAGAACTCGCTAACCATGAGCGCAGAAGAAGTGAAAACATTGTTGGATAGCGGGGCAAACTACGTGATTCGTTTCAAAATGCCAGAAAACGAAGATCTTTATCTACATGATATTATCCGGGGTGAGGTACATTTTAACACCTCTCTACTTGACGATAAAGTTTTGTTCAAGGCTGACGGAATGCCTACTTATCACCTGGCAAACATCGTTGACGATCATTTGATGAAAATATCCCACGTGATCCGCGGAGAAGAATGGCTACCTTCTCTCCCATTACACGTTTTATTATACCGTGCTTTCGGCTGGGAAGATACAATGCCTGAATTCGCTCACTTGCCATTAATCCTGAAACCCGTGGGCAACGGAAAGCTAAGCAAGCGCGATGGAAACAAAATGGGATTCCCGGTATTTCCGATGGAATTCACAGATCCCGAAACCGGAGAAAAATGGCACGGGTACAAGGAAGACGGTTACTTGCCAGAAGCGTTCATCAATATGCTGGCTCTATTAGGATGGAATCCCGGAACGGAACAGGAAATCTTCACGTTACAGGAATTGTGTGATCAATTCTCGCTAGAACGTGTGAACAAATCCGGAGCCCGCTTCAACCCGGATAAAGCCAAATGGTTTAATCACAAATATCTAGTACAAAAAAGCGACACGGAACTAGCCGTTCAGTTAAATGAATTCCTAGTAAAAGACGGGATTTCTTATGACATGGCGAAACTGGAAAAGATTTGTCGCCTTTTGAAAGAAAGAGCCAACTTCGTTGCAGACATCTACAATTCATCCCAGTATTTCTATCACGCCCCTCAAGCTTACGATGAAAAAGGCGTGAAGAAAAGCTGGAAAGAAGAAACTCCGGTGCTCATGCAGGAATTGATCGAAGTGCTGGAAAAAGTGACTGATTTCACCTCTCCCAACACGGAAGAAGCCGTGAAAGAATGGGTTGCAGGCAAAGAAATCGGGTTCGGTAAAATCATGAATCCTTTCCGACTGGCCATTATCGGTTCTGCCGATGGCCCGCATATGTTTGATATTATTGAAATTCTAGAAAAAGAAGAAACTTTAACACGTCTTCATCGTATTATATCAACACTGAAATAACTCTGAAGACAATAAAACAAAGAGAGAGCATGTCGTTTTGACTTGCTCTCTTTTTATTAAATAACCTATCCCTGATTTAACATTAAGCTATCCCCTCCTTTGATCATGTACATATCATAAACATAGCAAGAACACAGGATAAATACTCATGTATGTACATGCTTTATCTATGCAAGGTAAGAAATCTGTATGTATCCTAGCGCAATGATAAAGCAAAGGTTTAGTATGTATTCCTATGTACCCGTTTCGAATCAAATTTATCTTTTGCTTTTTGCGGACCATCCGGATAACCGATCGGAATCACGCAAAGAGGCACTATATTCTCTGGTAATCCCGTATTCTGCCGTACAACATCAATTCGATCTTCATAAGGATAAGCCGCCGTCCACACAGCACCAAGCCCCAAAGCCTCAGCTGCCAGCAATATATTCTGCGTTGCCGCCGAGCAATCCAAGTACCAATAGGAGGAAAGCGTCGTGTCTCCACAAACAACAATAGCCAACGGAACACTTGTCAACATTTTAGCATAAGGCAATTTCGCTGCCATGGAATCAAGTGCCACTCGATCCGTCACGACAACAAATTCCCACGGACGTCTATCCATGCCAGAAGGTGCCGCCATTCCGGCCTTCAACATAGCATCGATCTTATCTTCCTCTACACTCTTACTCAAATACTTCCGAACACTTTTCCGCTCGGAGATATTTTCCAGAACAGCCTTTGATTTCAAAGTAGCCTCATCTTGTTTCTGATCTTCCATACACGATGTTTTCAAAATTACAATTGCCAATACTACGACAAGCAACAGGTAAAAGGTATTCCATTTCTTCATTTTCTTCAATATAAATTTCATTCTAAATTCATTACCTCGAAGATAAGAAAAATACTCTTCCCCTTATTTTTGAATTTATATAAAAAACATTTCTATTTGTAAATCGTATACTGAATTAAGGTTTGAATTAGTTATTTTGGTTAGCTTTTTGTATGTATAAAGTTTGAAAAAAGTACTAAACACAAGCCATTTGAAATGTGACAAAGTAAATAAACACAAAGTATACACTATAATAACTATCAAATGAAAGCAGAAAAATATGTACTTGCACTAGACCAAGGAACAACCTCTTCCCGGGCCGTGCTATTCAATCATGATGGCAATATCATCGCCATGGCTCAAAAACCGATCGAGCAACATTATCCTCACCCTGCTTGGGTGGAACATGACCCGAACGAGATCTGGTACTCGCAATCGTCTGTTGCGGCTGAAGCTGTTGCCAAAGCAAACCTTACAGGACTTGACATTGCTTGTATCGGGATCACGAATCAACGTGAAACCACCATCGTGTGGGATCGGGAGACTTCCCTTCCGGTTTATCGTGCAATCGTGTGGCAAGACCGACGTACAGCGGATATTTGCCGTGAATTACAAGAAAACGGATATACCGATATGATCCGTGAGAAAACAGGTTTGATCATTGACGCCTATTTCTCCGCCACCAAAATCAAATGGATTCTCGACAATATCGAAGGAGTACGGGAAAGAGCCGAAAAAGGAAAACTATGTTTCGGAACCGTTGATAGCTGGCTAGTTTGGAAATTCACTCACGGACGAGTACACGTTACCGATGTCAGCAACGCATCGCGTACCATGCTTTTCAACATACATACCCAAAAATGGGATAAAGAACTTCTTGATCTGTTCAACATCCCGGAATCCATGTTACCGGAAGTAAAAAGTAGTAGTGAGATTTATTCAGAAACCGCAACTACGTTATTTTCAACTAAAATTCCAATCGCAGGCATCGCAGGAGACCAACAAGCCGCCCTATTCGGCCAACTCTGTATCGAACCGGGCATGACAAAAACTACCTATGGAACAGGATGTTTCATGGTGATGAACACCGGAAACGAGGTGATCACTTCCGAAAATAACTTGTTGAGCACGATTGCTTGGAAGATTGGAAATACAGTGACCTATGCTCTCGAAGGAAGTGTTTTCGTGGGAGGTGCCGCCATACAATGGTTGCGCGATGGTATTAACTTAATTCAAAATGCCGCTCAAAGTGAGGCTTTAGCAACTTCTGTTCCAGATAACGGCGGAGTCTATTTCGTCCCCGCGCTCACGGGAATGGGAGCTCCTTACTGGGACCAGTACGCCCGTGGAGCTATGTTGGGTCTCACGAGAGGAACAACTCCCGCACATATTACTCGGGCCACTCTTGAAGGCATCGCTTTCCAAGTCTATGACATTTTGAAAGCCATGGAACACGATACGAAACGTACCTCTCCGGAAATGCGAGTAGACGGAGGAGCCGTGGCTAATAACTTCTTGATGCAGTTCCAAAGTGACATTTGCCGGGAAACAGTGATTCGCCCAAAGATTCTTGAGACAACAGCTCTAGGAGCCGCATATCTGGCCGGATTAGCCACCGGATACTGGCGAGACACGGAAGAATTACGCCAACAATGGAGTATCGATCGGGAATTTACCCCCATTGACACTGAAGAACATGTGAACGCCATGCTCCACAAATGGCATAAAGCCGTCGAGCGTGCAAGAGCCTGGGAAGAACTAGGTGAAGAATAATACTTTTAGTTTTTAACTTCAAACTTTTATCTTTTAGTTTTTAACTTTTATCTTAAATCATGTCCCCTTTTATCGCAGAGTTACTTGGAACAATGGTCATGATCCTTTTGGGAGACGGTGTAGTAGCTAACATCGTACTTAAGAAAACCAAAGGATACCAAGCCGGATGGATCACCATCACCACAGCTTGGGCGCTTGCCGTATTTACAGGAGTAGTGATCGCCGGCCCTTACAGTGGTGCTCACCTGAATCCTGCCATCACGATAGGTTTTGCTATCGCTGAAAAATTCCCATGGGCCAGCGTAGGGCCTTATATCATTGCCCAAATGCTAGGTGCCACACTGGGAGCTTTTCTGGTATGGATCATCTATTACGATCATTTTAAAGCCACGGAAGATTCCGGAGTCAAGCTAGGGGTATTCTGCACCGCTCCTGAAATTCGCCATAACATCGTGAATTTCGGATGCGAACTGATTGCCACGTTCGTACTCATGTTCTCCGTCTTCTATATTACCGGGGCAGAACTCATGTCAGACGTGGACTCAACCACCCCGATCGGCCTCGGTTCCATCGGAGCCATTCCCGTATCATTTATTGTTTGGGTCATCGGTCTTTCTTTAGGGGGAGTCACCGGTTATGCCATCAATCCCGCCCGGGATCTCGGCCCGAGAATCATGCACGCCATCCTGCCCATTCCGGGCAAAGGCAATAGTGGCTGGGATTACGCGTGGATTCCCGTCGTAGGACCATTAGCGGGATCGCTCGTTGCTGCACTCCTGTATATCAGTTTATAAGGGCTATAAGGTTCATAAAGTAAAACATACTAAAACTTTATGAACCTTACTCTTCCATCCTATCGTTGGGATCCATCGAACCGTAGCGTTCTGCAATCTGATCAAACACACCCCACAATGTTTCTATATTAGGAGCTTGCAACATTTGAATCCGCAAGTCCCGAAAATGAGGTAAGCCTTTAAACATACAAGCCATGTGACGCCGCATATGAAACAAACCTCTCACCTCATCCAACCATTCCATGGACAACAGAATCTGTTCCTTGATAATCTCTATCTGGGCCGGGACAGACAATTCCGGTAATACCTCTCCTGTCGCTAAATAATGTTTGATTTGCTCAAAAATCCAAGGCTTCCCGATCGTGGCTCGTCCGATCATCACCCCGTCAACACCATAACGCTCGAAAGCCTCTTTGGCCTTCTGGGGTGAATCTATATCCCCGTTCCCGATAATTGGAATCTTGATACGAGGATTTTGCTTTACCCGGGCAATAGGCTCCCAGTCAGCCTCTCCTTTATACATTTGCGAACGAGTACGCCCGTGTATAGCCAACGCACTAATCCCGACATCTTGCAAACGTTCCGCCACGTCATCAATAATAATATTCTCGCAATCCCATCCCAAACGAGTCTTTGCCGTCACCGGAATTTTCACGGCCTGCACGATCTGTTTGGCCATCTCCACCATCAAAGGTACATCCCGGAGCATTCCCGCCCCAGCTCCTTTTGCCGCCACCCGTTTCACCGGACAACCAAAATTTATATCGATAAAATCAGGTTGAACCTCTTCAACTATTTTTGCCGCCTCGACCATGGAATCAATAAACCGCCCGTAAATCTGTATCGTCACCGGACGTTCATTCTCTTCTATCGTCAACTTCTTAACCGTCTTGTTTATAGAGCGCACCAATGCATCTGCCGACACGAATTCCGAATAGAGCCAGTCAGCCCCGTAACGTTTACAGAATTTCCGAAAAGGGGGATTGGTAACCTCTTCCATCGGGGCCAGAATCAACGGCCGATCTCCTACATCTTTTCCTCCGACAATCATCTTCAATTAAATAAGTTTTGCCACAAAAATAATAATTTCTATCTTTAACTCACGAAATAAAGAGAATGGATATGTCGATACTTAAAATTATACTTATTGGGATCCTCTGCCTAGCTCCGGAAAAAGACGGTTGGGTAAGAATAAACGGGGATAATTATATCTCGTTTTCGTTCCCCAGTCGCGGAGAACGCTTTAAGAAAGAGGTAAACAATATGCGATCATGGATATTCCAAACCAAAAATATTACCTGCGTGTTCGGTGCCGTTTGTACCCAGCTAACGAAAGAAAAAGGAGTGCTGGACGAGTACACGATCAACCAGCTATACATATCCATGAAAAAAGAATCCGTTTCCATGCCCACGGCAAAACTTACCGGGGAGAAAAGGATTCCCAATGCGGACATAGACATCCGGGAAATATCATACACGATCATGAAAGACGGAGAAGAAATGACCTATTTCAAACGATTCATCTTCCGGGATAACTGTATGTACCAACTCACCATAGGTGGCAAAACCGAGGACTTGGAAGAACTCAACAGTCAACGAGATAAGTTTTTCAATTCTGTCAAATTTGACCAAAACACGCGTAAATAAACAGATTACAATATAATATCATGAAAAGTATTATCATCTCCTTGACATTATTATGCAGCTTTCCCTTTTTTTCTCAAGCAGAAAAACAAAATCAGGCCGATACCATAAAGAACGTACATCTTCAGGAAAAAGGAGAAGTTTGGAAAACGCAAGTACTAAGTGATCCTCTCCATAGTAGGGTTTATCAACGTAGCCAAAATCCACGTTTTCGAGGCCACTGGAGTGGTTTCAACCTAGGCTTTGCCGATTTCTCTATCAGTAACGAACGACTAAATGGGGCAGGAGACTATTTAGAACTGGAACGTAAGAATTCGCTCGTTATGCAATTCAACATGTTCCAGTATAGTATGCGCCTCAATAAACTAAACAACATCGGTTTAGTTACCGGTCTGGGATTAGAATATCAACGATTCCGTTTCGCCAACAAAAATAGCATTGAACGAGGCGAAGGCGGGCAAATCTACCCGATGGAAGTCGAAAATGTCAAAAAGAGCTCTTTTAAGAACCTTTACTTAACCGTACCCCTTATCTTTGAATGGCAATTCCCGGCTAAGAAATACCAACGTGCCTACGTGGCAGCCGGAGTGATGGGTGGTTTAAGATTACATACCAAAACAAAAGTCGTTTACAAGAATGAAAACGGAAACACCCGTCGTATGAAAAATTCCGGCAATTATAGCATGAATCCGGTGAAAGCTGATGCCGTGGTTCGTATCGGGTATTACAAATTAGCATTATGGGGAAGCTATACCTTTACTAACATGATGGAAAAGAATAAAGCTCCGGAAATTCACCCGTATACAATCGGGTTTGGGGTAAATTTCTAAGTTCCAATTCACAAAATATCTCCTTTACCTTCATATAGGTAAAGGATTTTTTATAAATTCGTGCCTCAAATACTCAAACACAAATTATATAAAAATGAGAAAACTATTCCTATTTCTATCTTTAGGTATTTTCTTGTTCTCTTGTAAAGAGGTCAAGAAAGAAACGAAGCCAAGCCCTTATCAACCGCTTGCAGATCAGTACGCTGAATTCCCGTTAACAACGGATTTGAACCAATTAACCGAAAACGAAAAGAAAATGCTTCCCATACTTATCGAAGTAGCCAATATTATGGAAAACATCTTCTGGCAAAACGCATACGGGGACAAGAATGCACTGATGGCTCAATTCGCCCAAGACTCTGCCGCATTGAAATATCTTTCCATTAACTATGGTCCTTGGGACAGATTAAACGATAACAAACCTTTTATCGACGGCGTGGGCGCAAAACCTCTCGGGGCAAACTTCTACCCGGCTGACATGACAAAAGAAGAATTCGACTCGCTGGATGATCCTCGTAAAACAGACTGGTATAGTGTTATCCGTCGGGATGCCGCCGGAAAACTCATCGTACTTTCATTCCACGAAGCTTACCCGGAAGAAGTAGCAAAAGCCTCTAAATTACTCGAAGAAGCCGCCGAGCTTGCTGAAGATCCGGGATTGAAAAACTACTTGGCATTAAGATCAAAAGCACTTTTGGATGACGATTATCTGGCCAGCGATTTAGCCTGGATGGATATGCAGAATAACACGCTGGACTTCGTGGTAGGCCCTATCGAAACTTACGAAGACCAACTTTACGGGTACAAAGCCGCACACTCCGGACAAATCCTCGTGAAAGACAAAGAATGGAGCAAACGCCTATCCGAATACGCTCAATACTTACCCAAATTACAGGAAAACTTACCGGTTCCGGCCAAATACAAAAAGGAAAAAGCAAATGCTAACCCGGACATGAACGCTTACGACGTGATTTATTACGCCGGAGATTGCAATGCCGGAAGTAAAAATATCGCTATCAACCTGCCGAACGACCCGAGAGTACACGCGGCAAAAGGAAGTCGTAAACTACAATTGAAAAACTCCATGCAGGCCAAATTCGAAAAAATGGTTGTGCCGATTTCCAAATTGTTAATTACGCCCGATCAACAAAAACATATTAGTTTTGATGCTTTCTTCGAAAACGTGATGTTCCACGAAGTCGCTCACGGGCTGGGAATTAAATACACGCTGAATGGCAAACAAGACGTTCGTTCCGCCCTGCAAAACTATTACACCTCTATCGAGGAAGGTAAAGCGGACATCCTTGGGTTATTCTGCGTGACCAAACTTGCAGAATGGGGTGTATTGGAAAACAAAGACCTCATGGATAATTACGTGACTTTTATCGCCGGAATCTTCCGTTCCGTTCGTTTCGGTGCTGCCAGCGCCCACGGAAAAGCCAACATGATGCAGTTCGCCCATTTCATGGAAAGCGGAGCTATCAGCAAGGATGAAACCACGGGATACTACACCGTAGATTTCGAAAAGATGAAAAAAGACATCGAAGTGATTGCCGGAGAGTATATCACGATCGAAGGAGACGGTGACATCCAGAAAGCTACCAAATTAGTGGCAGAAAAGGGTATCGTTCCCCCGACCTTACAGAAAGACTTGGATCGTATCGCGGGAGCTAACATCCCGAAGGATATTTTCTTCAAACAAGGAACTAAAGTTCTAGGGTTATAATCCGGAATGATATTATACAAAATACCCAAGTTCAAAATTTAGTATGAACTTGGGTATTTTTATTATTGGCTTACAATAATTCCAACCCCATTTTATAAACACGATCAAGATGTCTCTCATCTATATACCGCCCAATATCTTCACATCCCGTACACCCACCTGCACAGTAATACCCTAGCGGTTGTTTACCCAACACGTCGCTTATCACCTGAAAATATTGCAACGGTTGCTTAAACGTGTCAGCACGATCATCTCCGGATGTCATTAACAAAACTGTACCCTTCACCGGATATTTATCCTCAACAGATATAGCGTACAATCGTTCGATAAATGCTTTCAAACGTGCCGTAATCGTCCAAAAATACAAGGGGGATGCCATGACCACAACGTCACATTTTTCAAACAATGGATAAATATCCTGCATACCATCTTGTACAACGCATCCATGACCTTGACGCTGACACGCACCACATCCCCGGCAACCTTCTACACGCATAGAACCAAGATAAACCTTCGTAACGGTATGCCCACGTTCCACGACCCCTTTGATGTAAGCATCAGTCAAACGATCCGTATTTCCCTTTCTCGTACCCGCACTCATCAGTATAAGCACGTTCTTTCCTGCACCTTGATGTATCTTTTCTATCGTTGATGGCAAAGAAGAATTTACATCTTCCTTGTCATCCATCAAGCGATGGATGGCAGAGCCGCCCAAAAACAGACCACCCGTAGCCATTAAAGCACCCTTGATGAAATTTCTCCTCTCCATGTCACTTCAAACTTTCAATCCATTCACTCAACTCACCCTCAGCACTTGACTGCCCATCATCTCCCCCTGTGAACAAAAAAGCATGACCATTCTCCACTGTTGCCCCTTTATTCTCGGCAAGTTCAGTCATATCCTTGATTACACTTCCCGGCCACCCCGCATGAGTCGAAAAAGGAATCACTTTCTTTCCATCGAAATCTGCAGAAGACATGAATGACAACACAACAGGAGCCATCTTATACCACCAAGTGGGCGTACCTATAATAATGCGGTCATAATTTTTCAAATTCAAGCCTAAAGCCTTGAGTTTAGGCTTGAATTGTTGCTCTACCTCCTCTTGACCTTGCTTTTCCACTTTTTTGTAATCATGCGAGTACGGCGTTACAGGCTCAAGCCTCACGATGTCCGCCCCGAGAACTTTCTGCAATTTCTCGGCAATACTTTTCGTGTTTCCATGAGAATACGAGAAATACACGATGAGGGTCTTACTACTATCACGTACCGTTTCGTTTGAAACTCTAGGATTCTCCGTATTTGCCATCGAAACACACGTTAGTAATACAAGTATCATACTAAAAAATATTTTCATACTGGACTCTTATTTCAAATATTCACGAAAAAAAGATTCTATCTTGTCAAAAGGAATAACATTTGCCTGATTATCGTACAAATCCACGTGGCTTGCCCCGGGAATAATCAAAAGTTCCTTGTTGTCACCTTTCAATTTTTTGAATGCATCTTCACTAAAATAGCGAGAATGAGCCTTTTCACCATGAATCATAAGCACGGCATTCCGTATTTCATCGCTGTAAGCCAACAAGGGCATATTGATAAATGAAAGTGACGATGTCTTATTCCAGCCATTATTGGAATTAAGTGAACGTTTGTGGTAACCACGCGGCGTTTTGTAGTAAGCGTAATAATCCTTCACGAATTGCGGGGCATCATCCGGTAATGGATCGACCACTCCCCCGGCTAGTTCATACGTGCCATTCTTGGCATCAAGTGTACGCTGGGCATTGAGTTGCCGACGAAGCTCATACCGTTGGTCGGCATCCATCGCATCAAAATACCCGTTGGCATTCACACGGCTCATGTCATACATCGTGGAAGTAACCGTAGCTTTAATACGCGTATCCATGGCGGCAGCGTTAAGAGCCATACCACCCCACCCGCAAATACCTAAAATTCCAATACGTTCAGGGTCAACATCATCGAGAGTCGAAAGAAAATCAACGGCAGCACAGAAGTCTTCCGTGTTAATGTCCGGCGAGGCCACATACCGGGGCTGACCTCCACTTTCACCCGTGTAAGAAGGATCGAAAGCGATCGTCAAAAAACCACGTTCCGCCAGCGTTTGCGCATAAAGCCCGGACGATTGTTCCTTAACAGCCCCGAAAGGACCGCTCACCGCAATGGCAGCCAACTTTCCCTTGGCATTTTTCGGTATATACATATCCGCAACAAGCGTGATACCGTAACGATTACGGAATGTCACTTTCTCGTGAACAACCTTGTTGCTCTGTGGAAATACCTTATCCCATTCTTTCACTAATTCTAACTTTTCCATATTCTTCTCTTTTACTTGATTTGTACTTGTTTGGCCGCTCACGATTGTTCCGGCAAGGAACAACATTCCTGTTACTACAATTGTCTTTATACTCATACTATTTCAATTTTAAATTTCATATCCATTACTTCTGATCTTATGATGTAAAGGTATGATATTCAACCAGTATGAATTGTATACAAATTACCGTAAAAATAACCATTTTTACGGTTTCTATTGGGAAATAACCATTTTCCCTGTAACTAAACGGCTCTTCACGACGATATAAACGAAAAAAAGAAACATGAAGAAATTATTTTCCAGTACCATATTCAAATTAATCATCGCCGTCATTATCGGGATTCTTCTCGGATTCGTCGCTAACGAGGGCTTCATGAACTTTGTCGTTACCGTGAAATACATCCTCGGACAACTGATCTTCTTCATGGTTCCACTTATTATTTTAGGATTTGTTTCCTACTCGATCGCCAAGATGAAAGATAACGCCTCCAAAATGTTGTCTCTGGCTCTCATTATCGCTTATCTTTCCTCCATTGGTGCGGCCTTCTTTGCCATGGTCTCCGGGTACACCCTGATCCCACACCTCTCCATCGAACCCGTGAAAGAAACCTTACGACAATTACCGGAATTAATCTTCCGCCTTGATATACCCCCTGTTGTCAGCGTGATGACCGCCCTCGTACTGGCCATCATGATCGGTCTGGCCACCGTGTGGACCAAATCGGAAGTGTTCGAAAACCTACTGGACAATTTCCAAAAGATGGTGTTGTTACTCATCAACCGCATTCTTATACCCATCCTCCCCTTCTTCATCGCGGCCAATTTCTGCGCATTAAGTTACGAGGGTGCCATCACGAAACAACTCCCCGTGTTCCTTGGGGTTATGGTTATTGTCATCATCTCCCAGTTCGTGTGGCTTTCTTTCCTGTACGTCCTTGCCGGGGCCATCTCGAAAAAGAATCCTTGGCAGGTATTGAAGTACTACGGCCCCGCCTACCTCACAGCCGTCGGCACGATGTCATCGGCCGCCACGCTGGCTGTCGCGTTGAAATGTGCCAAGAAAAGCCCGGTATTAAAAGACGATGTTATTGATTTCGCCGTTCCCCTATTCTCGAATATCCATTTATGCGGCTCCATCCTAACGGAAGTCTTCTTCGTGATGACCGTATCACTCATGCTTTACGGCTCGCTCCCGTCATTAACCGTCATGATCCTGTTCATCATCCTACTCGGCATCTTCGCCATCGGGGCTCCGGGAGTTCCCGGTGGAACCGTGATTGCCTCGCTGGGAATCGTGATCTCCGTTCTCGGATTCGATGAGGCCGGAACAGCCCTTCTACTAACCATATTCGCTTTACAGGATAGTTTCGGAACAGCCTGCAACATCACGGGAGACGGGGCATTGACATTAATCATGACAAAAGCATCCAGCCACCGTTCTACAAAACAAAAAAGTATTAATAGTTAGAAATCACCTTCCGCCAAGAAACACGACATATCACGAATTCCATCAAGAAAACAAGGAAGGAGATTACCACAATCGCACCCCAAATACCAAACCACGACAACCGCATGGCTAGTGTATGTGTCCCCCCGACAAGAACCAGCATTAACATTAGAACAATAACCCGCAACATATTTCGCCCGGAATCCATAGAACTTTTTTCTTTCGAAAAGGGAAAAAGCATTCCGGAAAACCAAAGATAAATGTAACTTACCAACGTACTCACAACCAGAATAAACAACAGGTCCGGAAGAATCACCCAGTCCAGCATCACGATAAAAATCCCGCAAAGCAACACGTAAGCCGGAAGATAATACTTCACAAACAGAGCCTTAAAACTCCCAAGAATCAAAGCCCCCGGACGCACCAATGGTTTAGAGCGATAAAGCCAAAGTAAATTTCCCTTATCCGTGATCGACATATTCATCTGGATCCCGATACTAATCATTGCCATCATGTAAAGAGGCATATAATAAGCAATGCCGCCAGCTTCTTCCTGCCGTCCCTGGTATAAAAAGAAAACGGCCAAGAACATCGTGTAAATCATCATGGGCAAAACACCTTGTCTGAACCTCAAATTATCACGGGTCATACGCCATCCCAAGACAAACCCAGTCACTTGCATCGGACTCCAAGCAAATACCCGAGCTAAACCGTAAAGCCATCCCTCCTTTCCACCTTTACGTTTTTTGCTCTCGGGCGTGTACGAATTCAACGCCCCCGCCTTCTCCGAAAAATAGGGTGCAAGATAAGCCACCGTGATATAACCAAGTACGACAACAAGCCCACCCCCGATCAAAGCCAATAACAACACGGGCCCTGTCGGTTGTTTCCCCATTACCGTCAAGGACATAAAATAACAAGGTGGCGTAAAATACATCCAAGTTCCCGGGTGAAACATATCCAACTGTACACTCCGTGTAATCTGCCCTACCAACTGATAACTCAAAGCCACCCCGGCAATCAACACCACCTGTGCATAGCTCATCACCCGTTGAAACTTTTCCACGGAAATAAAACGCATCACCCCAAGATAGATAGCATTAGCAAAAAGTAACGTGAATATCGTGTTCAGCAACACTGAAATAATGAAAAAAGCCCCGGATATCACACCTTTCCAACAACCGATTATCACCATCGGGATCACCGACATACAACCGGAAAGAAAAAACATATACACCAACATCGACACCAAACGGGCAACCAGTATCGTTTTAGAATTCACGGGCAAACGCTGCAAAATATGATTATCATTCCCGTCAAAAAGAATTCGGGAATACTCCATCATAAAACTCATTAACAACATCAGGAACAGGTACGACTGAAATAACAAAAGCGACACCTCGAAAGCTCCTGACGCTATCCCCGGTAAGAAAAAAATCGGGCCACAGATTCCGAGTAAAATACCCTGTCGCATCAACCCGTTCGATGTATTTTTCTTTTTCCTTCCACTCCGGTCAATCCGGTTGTCCACTGTCAACTTTACCGTCACGATAGCCAACATTCGGTCGAAATCAACGCCCATACGGGTAAACACCCCTTGAAAGAGCCGCAGAATTTGTGTCACCACCTTAATCATGACTCCCTGTTTTCAAAAGCGTTTACAATCTGTTCCGCCTTCTCCGACTGTCCCGTGCCCCCTACTAATTTCGTGAACAATCCCTCCAAAGAACTCGTTCCTGCCTCTTTCATCAACTCCCGCACCGAACCGTTAGCGATAATCGTACCTTCGTTAATCAAAATCACCCGACTGGCTATTTTCTCCACCACATCCATCAGATGTGAACAATAAAAGATCGTTTTCCCCTCTTTTGCCAAACGTGCAATGACCTCCTTCACGATAATCACCGCGTTAGCGTCCAGCCCATTCAAAGGTTCATCCATAAAAATCACTTCCGGATTATGCAACAACCCCGAAATAATATGCACCTTCTGTTTCATTCCCTTCGAAAAATTCACCATTCTCTCATCCTTGTTCTCCCTCATTTCAAACAATGAAAGCAATTCATCAGCTTTCCGGGCCACCTCCTTCCGCTCCAACCCGTACATGGTCCCGATAAACTCCAAGTATTCCATCGGGGTCAAATGCTCGTACATCACGGCATTCTCCGGAATATACCCGATTCTTTTCTTCACCTCTATATCATTTTCCCGGACATCATACCCCAACACGTCTACCTTCCCCTCAAAATCCTCCAGTAACCCGCACATAATCTTCACGGTCGTGGACTTCCCCGCCCCGTTACTCCCAAGGTAACCAATCACCTCTCCCGGCCGAATCTCCATATTGATACCCTTCAACACGTGTAAAACCTCTTCCCCCTTGGGAAAACTCTTTTTCAGACCGGTCACCCGGATCACGCAATCATCTGCCATATACTGACGTTATTAATTATTCTCTGAACACATCATGACAAAGATAAAGGATAATTTAAGAAATGAGCATAAAAATTCCCCAAAAGCAAACACCTTTGGGGAACTCTCTCTACTTATTCAATAAATTAAAATTTATAGAATGCCCGTACATGACTGGAGTCATCTTGAGACAATAAAGCTACACTAATTCCATCTCCAAACATCGAAAAACTTATACTACGAACCTTGTCACTTAACGATAAAGAAGAAGAAAAATAACCATCAGTATCCCACCAATTTGTTTTAATCTCGGTAGCACCCGTCACACCTGTTGCCACAATCTTATCATTTATCAAATCCGTGTTCGTACACAATATATTCCAAAAGTCCTTCAACTCATTCAACGCCGGCATATACCACCCGGAAATACCATCTTTATTTTTATCCACGCACCACTTCATCGCCGGGAACTTCTCTAAAGTCGGATCTACATTCAGAACCTCGTTCAAATTCTCTTGGGCATCATCTTCCGAATAAGCCTGCGCCATCAATGACGGTTCTGTACACCATTGGGTTCGTTCTTCATCCAACGAAATCAATACCCCATGCTTACCCGTTTCATCCACGGCAATAACTAATCCTTGGACTCCATTCAAATTATAAAAATCATACAATTTAAATGTTGGTAAATCTTCCACGACCTCCCCCACAATCGGAGTCTCCGTTTCAGTCCAATCCTCGATTTCCTCAACAGTTACATGACATTCGCCGCTTTCAATACTTACACTCAACGTCATCTGCTTTCCCGGCTGAAAAACAATATCTTCCGGCAATTCACTAAAATAAGAATAACCTCCCAAAGTTTTTATATCCAACCATTTTACCCCTTTCTTCAAAGTCTGAGGTACAATTATTGCTTTTACGGCTATCTCAAAACCATCTTTCTTCATGACTTCATCTGCCGCCACGACTTGTCCTGTTCCTCCCTCCGCAATCACCGTTCCTTCATTCAAATCAATCTTTGCATTTATCACGCTACCAAGAATTCTCACCTCTCCTCCAATCATATCACCCGGAATCATCGCATCACTCTTCAAGTAAATAATAACCTTACTCATCAGATGTCTAAATTCTAATGCAATCGGTTCTGTCTGAAAATCAGCATAACCTCTTGCCCATAAAAAATCACTTTCACCATAGGCAGAAAGCCCGTTCTGCAAAGAATCCTGTCGTTCTGCTACCTGAAATAAACAAGTCTCCGAAAGCATTCCATTCTCCGGCAAATAAGGATAATAAGCTGCAAACTCTATTCCGGTCTCCCGGTTCCAGCAAACAAGCGGATCACCAACCAAACCATCAGCACTTTGCATAAACTTCTTGTTACTTACACGGGCACCAAGCAAATCCCCGGTTTGCCTCTCACTTGCATCTACAATATAAACTCCCACTCCGGCACCCCCTCGGAAACGAGTCAACACCTCCCCTTCATCCATCCCGAGAATCTTTCCGGATAAACGTATTGGGATGTCAGATAATGACACCTCCTTATCATCATCGCAAGCTGTCAGAAACATCCCAATAACTCCAATAACTATTAACAATATCTTTCTCATAACTATTTATTTATAATTCACTTCCACTTTTCAATGTAAACACAAAACGTGTACGATTCCCTCGTTCCAAAATAATCTCTTCCCCCCGGTATATGTATATTTTTCCATCCTGCAAGCACCTGAACACGGGAATTCCCTTCCCTAAAGTCTGTGCTGGTAACAATGCCCTATATGTAAAAGAATCCATATCCGTCGCATTCTCCAAGCGCCACATATCAATCGTCCCTGTCCCATTTTCAGCAACAAACATTCCCGTGCCTAGATGGTGTGAATTTGTCAAACACACCTCGGTCATTTGCACTTCCAATTTTTCATTCGGCATAATCACGTCACCTCCCCGAATTTCAACTTCCACAGCAGCCATCACGTGGCGAAAAAGCAACTCCACCTCACCCTCGTTCACCCCTATCGTATTCGTGGCAACCATCCAATCCGAACCATTTCTCCCCCCAACAGTTCTTTGATCCGGTTTCACACCCATAGCAATCGCTTCCGGATCTATCGCATCACGGGAATACGGGTAATAAGCATAAAAATCCAGTTTCGCCCCATCTTGCGGATAAACAATTTTATCCCACAAAGATGAGGGTTGCCATCCCTCATCCGTCTTCACCCATTTGGCATTATGAGCTTGATTGCCGAATAAAGCGGGAAATGAATTACCGCCCGTAGCATCATGTTTCACCGCATAAATCCCGATAGAATCCCCTACCTCAAAATTGGTAGCCGTAGCTCTAGAGAATGTCTCATCGAACCGAGAGATTCGAAAAGTCACCTCTTTGCCTTGTCCGACTTTCCCCTCGTACTCCGGCATCCCAGAATAACAGGCCGTACAAAGTCCCAGACAAAACCATGCAAAATATTGATAAACTTTAATCTTCATAATTCCAGTTTTAAATACCCTCCAATGCATCTAACGTCTCTTCCGTCACAGGATCAGAAGGACGTGTCATTTCTTTACTTATCACCTTCCCCTCTTTATCCAACAGGATAAAACGAGGAATGGCCCTAATATCATAGTCTTTCGCAATTTGAGCTTTATTTCCCCCATGTAATTGAATACCTCCCAACTGATCTTCTTGCACCATTTTAATCCATGCTGCTTTATTAGCATCAATAGATATACTCACGAAATAGATATTCTTTCCTTTAAACTTTTTCTCTAGTTTTTTCAAATAAGGTAATTCTGCCTTACACGGACCACACCAAGTTGCCCAAACATCAATGTAAACGTATTTCCCTCTCAAATCCTCCAAAGCGACCATCTTCCCATCAATATCCATATATTTATGATCAGATGACATTATTTGAGTCCCTTCCGAATATTTTGCCCACATTTTCTGCGCTTGCGCCAATTCCTGTTGATAGACTTCTTTCTTCACGTTACGTTTGTAAAAAGATTCTATGTCACGAAGTGGCCTACCTTCCGTTACTTCAACATATTGCATCACCAAACTTTGAGTAATATCTTTCAAAATAACCGGAGTCTTAAAATGTTCCGTCAAAAAGTTTAACTGTTCTAATGTTCCCTTATACCTATCATTCCCCATGAACTCCGATACACCAAGAATACCAATACCACCTTTCACGTAATCCCGGTAAGAAGAAATTTTCCAAACTTGTTCATTATCAATAAAAAATTTCGGGATATAAGCTTTCACTTGAGGCGTCTCCTCATATTGCTCCAACCCTGTCCATTCACTACCATTTTTCCAAAAATGCTGAATAGGATAACTAACTAATGGGGTATACAACTGATATTTAACCCGAAACAACTCTATCTTCTCAAACTCTTTGGCAAATTTCTGCTTTTTAATCAACTCGGTATTCTCTTTATTCAACTCGGATAGTTTCTTCAAAAACTCGTTCTCTCCTAACGTAAAATCAATGCGCTCTAAAAACTTCAGATCGTTCTCGTTCAAGTATTTATTGATTTTTACATTCTCCACATCTCCTTGATAATTAAAACTATTCTTCTTAAGGTGAAAAGACCCATCTTTATTCGGAACCAAAACAAGAGTTAAATCTTTCCCCGGTTCCAGATAAAGTAAGTTCCTAGCATATCCTATTGTTAAACTAACATATTCTCCTTCTTCCAATGCGATCTCCATCATCCCCATTTTATCCTCTCCCACCACGATCTCTTCTTTCAAATGATTCCCCTTCACCTCCACTTTCCCTGTTAATAAGGCATTTTGCAAATTAACTGTCAACCTCATTTTCTTTGCCTGTGCAAACGTGGCACTATACAACACGAGTACCCCGATTATTAATAACAAAAATCTTTTCATCATCATTTCATTTTAAACATTAATCTAATTTATTGCATCCCAATCTTCTTGAAGTCCTGTCAAGGCATACTTCGATTTATACATCCACCGGGAAGGACACTTTTCTATATGTTCCCGAATTCTGGCTACTTGATCCACCGTAATCGAATTTTTCCAGCTATACCGATCCATCACATTATAGGAAGTAAAATATTCTGTATTCTCATCCACGGAATCTTCCTCCTTACTCGTATTCTTTAGAACAGATGAATTATCATTCCAATAATAATACGTATCAGTACAGTAGTCAGTATCTCCATCAACGATATTACTAACCCCTTCGCTTTCGGAGGCTTGAGTAGATAACAACCCGAAAAATTGAGCCATCGAATTCGAGATCTCAAAAAAATCCGTTGAATTCATCGGATTAAAGAAAGCCGACATATTAATAAAGAAACCAACATCACGAGGTTTTTCCGGGAATTGGTCCAAAGGCCATTCATTAGCATTCAAACCCGGAATTTCTTCTCCTGCTAATATCACCGTCGGAGCCTTCACGGAAGAATTGGACCCTTGAGGATAATTAATTAACCAGATATTCAAATAATACCGGTAATCATATATTAAATTCAATTTATTTTTCAATACATAATTCTCATAATCATCAATATCCTCAAAAGTTTCCGAGGCACTGATCTCCCAATTATGGATTCCTTCCTCGGCAAGTTTTACCCCGGAAACATCGTACTTAGCAGCAACAAATTTAATCTTCGCATCCGCACCATTAGGATCCGTTGTCACCATGCGGCCAAACACATCATTTAGTCGATCAAGATTCTTCTTCACCACCTTTTCCGTTATCTTGAACGAAGGCACTCCCACCTGCTCCGTAGGATTAAGAACATGAAATATCACGGGAAACACTAATTCCTCATACTCCTGTTTCGGTAGCTCCCGGATTCGAATAGCGATCTTTTCACTTTCCAGTTCTCCCGATTTAGCATAGAAATAAACCGTTCTCTCCGTTGCATCTGTCGTTGAATAAACGGCATCCGGAATTTCATTCCCGCTTTCATCATACAATTTCAAAGCTCCTGCCGGAATAACATCTTCCGGAATTTTGAAAGTATCACAAACCACACGGGGATCATACATGATTGTATCGTTATCCACGCCCTTATACTGAGCCCAATAATCCGGTAACTCCTTTATCCCGAAGGCTGTAATATAAAAACACATCTTCGCCTTTCCATCCGGAAGTAACATCTTATGATCCGCCCGAATCGATAATAATTTTATATCACTTAACGAAACCGGATTCTCGTAAAATTTGTCATCATGATCACACGAGACAAACAAAACGAACAATACAAAAAATGATAATATTCTATTCATATACAACCTCTTTATCAGTTCAAATTTCCCCAACCGGGATTCTGTTCTATTTTATTATTGTAATCCAGCTCTACCCCGTTCGGAATAGGCAAAGCATAACGATAATCATCTGATTTCAATTTATAAACTTCCGTACCTTCTCCCTCTTTACTCATTCCGACCCTACTGGTTCCGATTCCCAACCTCTTCATGTCCACCCAACGAGTTCCAGCCTCATAACAAAACTCCTTTCGTCTTTCGTTCAGAATCTCACCTAACACATCCTCTCCTGAATAATTCTCAAAACCGATAATTCTTGCCCTTTTAAAGGTTTCCAACATATCCTTAGCCTCCGCAACCCGATTTTGCCGACACTTGGCCTCCGCATTAATCAAATACATCTCAGCCGTACGGAAAAGAACTGTAACCTCATTAATTGATCTCGTATATCCCGGTTTATTGATGTAATGTATCGTCCGGCCTTCTTCTTCCTCCGTCTTAAACCAAGCCTCCCGACGTATATCTTCCTCGTCATACATATCAAGTAACTCGTTAGAAACTCGCTGGGCTTTTCCCTCTGCCCAAATACCGGAAAAAATATCACCAAAACCACATGATATTCGATAGGTCATCCGGAGTTGATAATTAGCTCCTCCCACTTGATATTCTCGGACTGTCCCGGAAAACATATTAAAAAGAATATCTTCCCGATTTTCAGGCTCATAACCTGCTATTAACTCTCCGGAATATTTCTCGGCATTTGCCCAGTCACTCTCTTCCGCAGCTGCAGAACCAGCCTTAAACATATACACTTGTGCTAAAATAGCTTTCACAATCCCCGGATAATAAAAAATATTCCATTTCTCTCTTATAGTTTCATACTCCAAGACATCTTCCAATTCACGAATCACAATTCTATAAACCTCTCGCTGGGACAACCGCCCTCCGGGAATAACATTTTCCGAATCCAAATTCAACGGAATTCCTAGCTTATCACTATTATAAGGAGCAAAGAATTGCAACAACTTGAATATATAATAAGCACGTATTGTTTTAACCTCACCCGTGATCGTTTCATACTCGGCTTGAGTATATCCTCCGGCTTTTTCTAAATCGTCAAGAATAACATTCAAAAAACCAATTGCCCCGTAACACTTTTCCCACAAAACACTTGCAAGCGAAACACCTTTCCAATCAATACATTCCGTGTACACGTTCATGGCCTTCTCCTCGATACTGGAATGATCCGAATAATAAGACATATTCATATCATCCTCGTACAGGCATAACTGGGTTGCCACATCATTATACAAGGGAAAACGGAAAACAGATCCTCCATAAGAAGGAGAAAGACCTCCTGTTGAATACGTTATCGCGGCCAAATAAGTCAACAATTCCGTCTTTACGTCTTCCAAATTCGCCACAACCCTTTTATTCTTCGGTACGAGATTCAAAAAATCCTTACATCCCACAATACCGAATACCAGTATGCACATTATAATCCAACCTCTTTTCATAATTCATTCTCATTAAATTCCTATATTCAAAGAAATCATATACTTTTTGGAATTAGGGTAACTAAATCCCCCAAAATTCTCCGGGTCCAAGCCAGAATAACCGGATATGGTAAACACATCCCGAACATTAAAATTCACCCGTAGTGACGTGAGTGAAAATTTCTGACAAATCTTTGAAGGTACCCGATAACCAAGCGAGATACTTGTACATTTCAAAAAATCACCACTTTCCAATTTCAGATCGTACCACTCACTATAAAGAGATGAAAATTCTCCTCCAGCAGAATAAACCGGAATATCCGTAATATCTCCCGGCTTCCGCCAGCGAGTAGTCTCTTTTCTCAACACGTTCTGACTAGCAGAAGAAACCATTCCACCCGCAGATGTTGCATAATAGGCTGCCGTAATTTTATGCCCAAGCATAAAAGTAAAATTCGCGTCAAAAGTAAAATTCTTCCAAGCTAGATTTGTCCGAAATCCTCCATTGACAGTCGGGTAACTATTTCCCAGGTTCTCTTTTATACTTTCCCGATCTTTATTAACAACATCATCCATATCTAAAACCCATCGCCCATCTTCACGTTGATAACCAACAGGTTTATCCCGTTCACTATTATCTACAAATGCCAACGTATGACCTGTACGTGGGTCAATGCCTGCGAAACGATACCCAAACCATGCATTTGTCGAAGCCCCCTCAACAGGCGTTGTTTTATCGTATCCTTTAGGAACCTCTGAAATATCTTTATAGTACGTTTTTATCACCTTACTCTTGTTCATCCCTACATTAAAGTCCACCTTCCAAAATAATTCCCTCGTACGAAGAACCTGAGAATTCATGGAAAATTCCCAACCGTAATTCCTAACCGACGAACTATTATATTTTATACTACTTACTCCCACGGAAATAGGCAAATTTTTCGTGTCCAGCAAATTACGTGTCACGTTATTATAATAATTCACCGTTCCCCGGATTCGACGATTCAGTAACGCGAAATCAACACCCACACTCCGGTCTTCCTTTTTCTGCCACTTCACGGACGGATTCTTTGGTTGAATATAAGTCGGAATATCATAACCAAAATACTCGTCTGTCGACATAAAAGTCATCACACCAAACGGCAAAGCATTTTTATCAATGCTCCCCGTGTAACCATACGATAACCGAAAGGCCAATTCATCCAACCAGGAAATCTTTTTCATAAATCCTTCCTCGTACACGTTGTATTTAAAACTGGCATTCCACAACGGGGAAAAACGATTGGCCGTACCGATAATATCAGCACCATCCATACGAATACTTCCGGCAACAACATATCGATCTAAAAAACTATATGACCCTGAAACAAAAAATGAAACACTTCGATTTCGAGATTCCGATAATCCATCCAACAAATTCAGAATTTTCTTCTTCACATCCTCAACCCCATCTATATCCGGTACCCCCATTAATCCCTTTTCCGGGTCATACTCGGGATATCTCACGTAATTACTATTAGATTTATACTCGGAAACCTCATGACCAACATAAATACTCAAAAAATGCTTTTCTTTAAACGCCTGACGAAACTCTAAATTATTGCGCCAAGTCCATCCCGATGATCGGCTATTACCCTCCGCCAACGCACCACGATTCAATTCATCAGGTAACTCCGTGTAAACACCCGTCAACCAATTATTCAATTTAGCTGTATATGATCCTGGATCCCAAGTAGTACGGGTCTCATGAGCATTATTAAAAACAGAACCTCTAGTAGAAAATTTTAGATTTTTCAATATCTGGAAATTTAACTCCAAAGAAATATTGTTATCAAGAAATTTCTTTGTGGACTTATTCCGTTTCATCTCATCCAAAATATTAAAATCATACTTGTAACCGTCTTTCAATGAACTCAACTCCGATGTATAGGAACGGTCATACTCCAAATTTCCCTCCTCATCATAAAGCCGCTCGTAAGGATTAGCGTAAGTTGCATAACGCAACGGGTTTACCGACATCTCCGAATCTTCATCTTTTCGAATTGTTGACGAGACATCAAAATTAATTTGCAACCAAGAATTAAACTTTTGGGACAAACGTAAGGAACCTCCCCAATTTTCATACACATTTGTCGGCACGATACCATTCGTCTTCCGGTAATTCAATGTAGCATAGTACTGACTCTTTTCCGTTCCCCCGGAAAGAGCGATAGAATGATTCTGAGAAAAAGCTGTTTTAAAAATAACATCAAACCAATCCGTGTTGATTTTACTCAAACGCTCAATTTCAGCCTCGGCCTCACTTCGAGTAATCTTACCGACATCCGCATTTCTTAACAAAGTCATCACCCGTCCCCCGGAAGTCTGATTCGGGAAATCCTCATATATACTCCGTTCAAAAGCAATTTTTTCCTCAGAATTCATCAAATCCAACTTATTCTTTGGGGCTGCATCTATTGAAAAGTTTGCCGCAACCCGTATGGATATACTACCCTCCTGCCCTCTCTTTCGTTTAATCACAATGACTCCATTCGCCGCCTGAGAACCGTATATAGCTGTTGCTGCCGCATCTTTCAAAACAGTTATACTTTCAATATCTTCCGGTTCTATATCATTTAAACTCCCGTAGAAAGGAGCCCCGTCCACAATCCACATCGGCTCCATCGACCCGTAGAGAGAATTTAACCCCCGAATCCGAATTTCAGGTAAAGTCCCCGGTTTTCCGGAAACATTTCGAGTAGATACCCCTGCCATCGCACCCCGGAGTACATCACCCACAGAAGCATATCCCTTATTCTCAATCTCTTTCGCCGTAACCACATCCACCGCTCCCGTCATCCTTTTCTTTTCTATTGTCTGATAACCGGTCGTGACAGTTACCTCTTCCATCATCGCAACATCCTCAGATAAGATCACCTCTTTCTTCTCTTTTGTCCATTCCATCTCGACAGGCTGCATCCCGATAAAAGAAAACTTAAGCACGGGAGCGATAGATTTAAGTACAACTAACTTAAATTCCCCGTTAACATCCGTCGCCACGCCTATGTTCGTTCCCTTCACGACAATCGATACTCCGGGTAACGGATTTCCCTGTTCATCCTTCACCTTCCCCTTCAACTCCACGTAAACAGGCGTCTCTTCATTGCCTTTCTGATCCTTTTTACGCACCATAATGTAACGTCCCTGAATATTAAACGAATACTTCTTCCCCAAGACCACATCCAACACCTCCTTTAACGTACTGTTGTGCATCGACACGGACATCTTTTCCTTCACGTCAACAATATCCGTGTTGTACACGAACTCGACATTTTGCAATTGGCAAATTTTCTCCAGAATCTCTCCCAAAGTAGCCTCTTTCATCTCAATCGTAAGTCTCTTTTCTTGAGAATACACGTTATTCCCGCAAATACCCGAGACGAAAAGCAAAATAAACAAGAACACGCCATGTAAGTGCCCTCGAATTTTTAATTCACAATTTTTCTCCATACATTTGTTATTAACATTAATAATACCCCATAACAGAAGATGCGGCAAACACTGCTGTTATGAAATTATTTTTACAGAACAGGGAAGTGATGATTCCCTGTTCTAATTATTTTTAACCATAATCCGTTTCCCTTCTATATCAAAACGAACCTTCGTAACCTCCTCTATCATTTTTAAAAGAAATTCTACCGGATTGTATTTCTCAGCCGCCCCGCTAAAACGTAAATCTTTTAGTTCCTCCTCTTCATACGCAACCTCAAAATCATACCATCGATTTAATTTCTTCATAATATCCTCCAGCCTCATATCCCGGAACTTGAATTCTCCATCAATCCACGAGGTATAAATTCTCGGATCACACTCCTCCGAGGTCACCCGTGCCGTCCCTTTATCAAATTTCAACATATGTCCCGGTGTCAAATCACAATTCCACGTGGAATCATTGCCATAAACAGAAACTTTCCCTTCCACCAGTGTGGTCATCGTACATGGATCATCCGTATAAGAAGTCACGTTAAAAGATGTTCCTGTAACTTTCACGATATAGTCATTAACCCGCACGTAAAAAGGCTTATCGGAATCAGGTGCAACTTGGAAATAGGCCTCTCCTTTTAAAAACACCTCTCGCCTATCTGAATTAAAACAAGTTGGAAAAACGAGTTCCGATTCGGAATTCACCCGCACACGAGTCCCATCCGCTAACATCAATTGATACTCTCCGCCACAAGGAACCCGTAATGTATTTACACTCGATTCCCCGGCCCTTTCCCGCACATTCCGGTAAGACAATTCCCCTTTCTCGTTGCTCAAAACAACAGAACTATCCGACTCCATCAAGGATAATCGCTTATCCAACATAATTTCCTGCCCATCATTCAATATCAAGGATGCCCTCAAACTCCCCGGTTTTATCTCTGACGGGAACATAAATTGAGATTCTTCTCCCCCTCTATTCACGAACCACACGCACGTACTCACCAAAAACAAGATTGCAACTGCAGCGACACAACGTACAACCAAAAGCTTGCGACGACGCTCGTAACGTCTCCGCCACGTCATGAATTCTTCCCAACTATAACATTTTTCTATTTCCCTCTTTTTAGCCTCCTTCTCCACGTAAAAGTCAAGATCCTTCAACTCGTCCAGAATCCTTTTTCCCCGATCAGACTCCTTCGCCCATTCCGAGACCTCATCATCCATCTGTTTACCCTCTCCATTCAATAAACCTTTACCTATCCCCCGGGCTAAACGAACCCATTTTTGCACATTCATTTCCATCTTTTCATGCTTTATTTCATCTATAAAACACTTCTCGACGAAATAGGAATGACACCTACTTACATTTTTTTTGGAAAATACCGGAAAAAAGATTTATTCACTAATTAGAATAACAGGAATAACAAAACCCGCAAATGCCCCAAGTTCTGACGCAGCATAATATAACTTCTCGCTTTGTGCGTTTTGACCGTGTTAACAGATACCCCTAATTCCTCTGCAATCTCTTCATTTGAATAGCCATCTAATGCCTTAAATAAAATTTTTCGACTAGTCTCTGAAAGCTTATTAATTTCTTGGAGTACAATGTTCGCTACCTCTTCCTTTATCACGTTCTCCATGAAATAATCTTCTAATTCCCAATCATCCGGTAAGGATTCAAAATACTTTTTACGCACATTTTCATGGCGTAATTGATTCAGACAACCATTACGAATACTTTTATACAAATATGTTTTTAAAGCAATCTCATCATTAAAATTATTTTCTTGCCTCCAATATTTAATAAATGCCTCCTGAACAATATCTTTGCAAGTCTCTTCATCAGGAATATATTTTAAGGCAAATTGGAGGAATAAAGAAAAATAAGACTCAAAAAACTCTTTTTCTTTTATTACTTTATTGGAATATGTAATCGTCTCCTCCATGCTTGCAAAAGTAGCAACATTGCACAAGAAACAAAATTATTTCCCGCAAATCGTCATTATAAATTGCAATCAATCTGACCACATTCCCTAAATCACAGCCAACTAATAACTGACATCCCGTTTCATAACTCGCTTAATCTGCCTCATTCCGGGTAAACGTCCCACCGTGTTCCGGTTCAGATACCTGTAACTCAAAAGCATCAGCAAAAAGAAAATCCCGATAATACATGTCCAGCCATATAGTTCCTTCACGCTGACCAGCATCACCTGCCTCATCGTCTCGCCATAGAGCTGTCCCGTCGGGATATGAGCGGCAACAGGATTCACCGCATCCAGATCGGCAGCCAACAACTGATAGTTCCCCGGCAGAACGTGTTGCATCACCCGCCCATAAATCGCACTTCCGAATGCCGAACCGAACCCTGTCCGCACGAACCCCAGCAAAGACAACACTTGAAAGAAGTGCTGGAACGGCACGAATCCTGAGATATAAACCGTCAACGATATATAAATCATCACGTACCCCGCCCCTCTTAACAACGTCGGCAGGTAAAGCCATTCAATATTCATCTGCGGATCGACCAGAAAATACATGAAACACTGGTATATCACGATCAGTGCGAACCCGGTAAACACGGCCCTTTTGTAGCCCCCATGCAAGCGGGCGTGCCAGTAATAAACTGCCAAAGCTCCCAAAACGATTCCCAACAAGTTCCACCAGTTCAGAGACACCGAATTCAACACGTCATATTTCAAAATACTCCCGGTAAATATATTTTGCAGGATCGTCGGTGTCGTCTGCAAACAACACAGCACCAAAAAGGCAAGCAATATCGCCCCCATATTCCGATACCCCAGCGCCTCCTTCGTGATATAAGGATGTCGCAACGTGTGCATCCGGTTAATATTCAACAACAACGCCACGACTGCCACCACGATCCCCGAACGGATATAAGGAGAATACAACCAATCATAAAACTTACCGTACTCAAAAACGAAAGCCAATGCCAAAAGAAAGATCGCCCACAAAATACCACCCAACCAATCTATCCCGTACAACGGCAACGCCTTCATAAACCGGAAATGGCGGGTAAACAGAGCCGCACACAACCAAACGACAAGCAACAACCCAATAATCAACCCATGCATATATCGCCAGTCAGCCCAATAACCTAAATAAACAGTCGCCAACCCCGACAACTGGATACTTCCCAACACGATAAGATACACGACCGGAAAGAACACCGCAAAATTACGAGTCGGCGTGATACTGAGCTGCACGTTCGACAAACACTCAAACGTCCCCCACATACGAAACATCCCGGCAATAAAGCAAACCCCGACCAGCACCGGGAGACTCCCCGTACTCATCGTGATCAAGTTACAAACAATCAACGCCGGGCAGACCATCAAGAAAATCGACCGGGAAGTGAAACGAAACTTCAAGCGAAAAAGAATAGGGAAAACAACCGTTGTCCCCACGAACGAGGCATAACCGGCCATCATAATATCCTCCTGCATCAACGCCAGAGACCCAACCATCTGCGAAACGGATGCCAAATAAATTCCCCCACTAAATTGAAAGGTCACGGCAAAAAACAAACAAAGAAACACACGTACCCGATCCGGGACAAAATCCCGGAACATCATGATGCGTGTCGGTATATTCGGTGCTGACATCTTCTCTAGTAATTAACCTTACATTCCACGTTCATCCCGGCACGCAAGCGGTTCATATCCTCCGGTCTATTCGTCCCCGTGAATTCAATACGAACCGGGATACGTTGTTCCACCTTCACGAAATTTCCGGCAGAATTATCCTGCGGGATCAGTGCAAAAGAAGCTCCCGTGGCCTCCGAAATTGACGCGACACGCCCCTCAAACCTTACTCCCGGAATAGCATCCACCTCGATCTCCACCATCTGCCCTTCCTCCATGCGCGTTGTCTGTGTCTCCTTGTAATTCGCGATCACCCATTTCTCGGTCACATCCACGAGATTAACCATCGTCTGCCCCGGTTGCACGAGTTCCCCCTCGTGTATATTCTTGCGCCCGGTCACCCCATCGGTCGTGGCCAGAATCACCGTGTACGAAAGATTCAGTCGAGCCAAATTCAATGCAGCCTCGGCAAGCTTGATATTCGCCTCGTTCTGTTCCAAACGCTGCGTCTGCTCCTGTTTCACCAGTGAAACCGCCTGTCTCTGGCGAAGGATTTGCTCGTAGCGAGCCTTTGTCGCCTCGAACTCCGTCTTCACCTGATCAAACTGTTGCACGGTAACCGCCTCCTGTTTCAACAACTCCTTGTAACGCTCGTAGTCTTTCTCCGCGTTCGCCAATCTCACCCGTACTTCCTCGATCCCGGCATCCGTCACCAGAACATTACTCTGTGCCGCATGAACCGTCGTGTGCATCGCATCCATCCCGACCAGCGCGTTCCGGTAATCCGCCTCCGCCTGTGCCAGCCGCAGGCAATACTCGGCATCCTCAATCACCACCAGCGTATCACCTTTACGCACACGCTGATACTCTTCGAAATATATCTTCTTGATAAACCCCTGCACGCGGGTATTTATCGGGGTAATATGTTGTTTCACCTGGGCATTATTCGTGTATTCCACCCGTCCCAAATGAATAAAACGACTGGCTACCCAACAAATACCGACAACAATAACAAGGATTAAAACCACGTTAGGAATCAATTTCTTTCTATTTGTACTCATAACTGAAATATCAATTAAAATAATTATAAACTACCGATTGTTCTCTTCAACAAATAATACTGATACAGAATACCGATCCGGGCATTAGTCAACTCTAACTCGCTACTCAACTGAATATTACTGGCATCCAGCATATCCGTCACCAAAGACAACCCGTTCAGGTAACGGTAATGCACCACATCATAATTTTCGTGAGCCAGTTGCACGCTCTTCTCCCGTGTACGTAACCGGGAATAAGCCTCGTCCAGTTCAACCCACGCGGCATGAATCCCGTTAGAGACCTGTTCATCCGCCAGTAACCGATCCTCTTCCGCCTTCCGGGTAGCAATCCGGGCTTGTTTCAACTTCTTATTATTCTTGAAAAGAGCGTCAAACTTGTAAGAGATACCGATCCCGACATACCAATAATTAAAATTCTTATCAATCGGTGGTACCTCAATCAATATCGGTCCGTCAAAATTATTCGCGGCCACGAGTCCGATATTCGGCCTACGCCCGGCACGTACCAAATCCTGTTGTTTCTTACTCATCTCTACCCCCAAATCTGCCAATTTCAAACGTGGAGATTCATTTTTCATTCCCTGCCAAGACAACTCATCCCACCTCTCGATATTCCTTGCCAACACGGTCGTATCGGGCAAAATAACCGTCTCCGGGGCCAGACCGATCATCGTGGTCAACTGACGGTTCAAAATTTTAATCCGGTTCCGGGTACTCGTCAATCCCAACTCCAGATTCTGCAATTGAAGTTCATAACGAGTAATATCACTTTTCAAGGCAGTCCCCTGTTGAAAGGCAGCTTGAATCTCTTTCACCAACAAGCGGGTTTGCTCAATATTTTTCTCGTAGACCTCTTGTTGGTTATACAACTGGTAAAGTTCCAAGTAATATCCCACCAACAGAAACCGCACCTCCTGGCGGTTATCCTGTAATTCCAGTTCCGCCACCTGTTGTTGCAACTCGCTCAACTGAATACTACGGTTGATAGCTCCCCCGGCATATACCACCTGTGTCGCTTTAATCGCGAAATTATTCCCGTAATGTGGCATAGAGGCCTTCTGCCCGTCAGAAAAATCCCGATCCGTCATCCAACCGTTTCCGATATAACTGAACGATAAATTTGCCTCGATAGAAGGCAGTTTATCACTCTTAGCCGTTTTTATCCCCTGTTTTGTTTCATCAACAGCCAAGCGATGCGAGCGGATACTCCGACTATTCGTGTCGGCCAAACGAAACATTTCATCCACGCTCAAAACTCTTTGTTGCGCACAAACCGGTAACAGACCGGCCATACACAATAGTCCTGTCACAATTTTCTTCCTATTCATCTTGCTTTCTCTTTCTTTAAGACGCTGCAAAATTCCTAAAAAAGCCACAACAATCGGATGTTCGAAAACCGAGAGAATTTGTTTTATTTGAAACTACCTACCCGCAATTATTCCTATTTTCATCGAAAAACAGTATCTTCGTGCGTTTTTTACAAAGGGAAAATTAACTATGAAGGAACTTTTAAAAAAGTATTTGATATTCGTTATCGGATTATATTTTCTAGCCGCGGGGATCGTATTAATCATCCGTTCTGCACTAGGCACCACTCCTATTTCCAGCATAAACTACGTATTGAGCTTGAACAGCTCTTTATCCTTGGGTACCTGCACGTTCATCATCAATATGCTATTGATTATCGGACAATTCTGGCTAATCCGGAACAATAAAAGCAAACGGGATATCATTGAAATTTTACTCCAATTACCCTTTTCCTTCATATTTTCGGCATTTATCGATCTGAATATGTTTTTGACAAATGATTTACACCCCTCGAATTACGGGATGGCCATCGCCTTACTACTTTTTGGTTGCCTCGTTCAATCCATCGGTGTTGTCCTCGAAATAAAACCTCATGTTGCCATGATGAGTGCCGAGGGATTCGTGAAATATGCCTCACGCAGTTGTAACAAAGAATTTGGAAAATTCAAAGTGTACTTCGACGTTACCCTAGTCACGTCTGCCGTCATCCTTTCCCTCATCTTGAGCCAACGTGTAGAAGGTGTACGGGAAGGTTCCATCATCGCGGCCTGTATAACGGGTTATCTGGTAAGCTTTCTGAACCAAAAAATCATGACACAAAAAACATTACACAAACTTCGCTCCATCATCATAAGATAACCCTTCAGCATGGAGTCTTACAATATTGTCAACATCCAAGAAATCGAGACCTTCAAAAAAGGTGAATCCTACAAGGGGGAGATCACCGTGTTCACCTCTGACATCGGCCCTAAATTTCTCCTGTTCGGAAATAAATCCGTTTACCTGAATGCCTTTTCCTATATGCTGGTGCTATCGGGAAGAGCCACGCTTTTGGTCGATAGCGTGGAATACCCAATTGACGCTCATTCATTGTGCATCCTGTCCCCACTGCACCTCACAAATTTTCGTCAAGTAAGCCGTGATTTTCAATGCCTATGCCTCTGTTCCTGTAAGAATTTCATCGATCGCCTACCCATTCTCAACATCCAACACCGAATTACCCACGGGATGAATATGTACCACTACCCGATCGTGCAAATTTCTGAGGAAGAGAAACACCTACTAGCCTCCACCATGGAAGACCTCCGGATTCAACTTTTCCGGACGGAGCATTCCTATCAGTTGGAAATGATCCAGAACGCCCTAACCCGCTATTATCTGGAAATAGACAATATATTGGATAACAAAGGAATAAATGAAGTTACTGAAAGAGTCCCGCAAACCCGACACGCCAATATATTACGGAAGTTTATCTCGTTACTCATGCTCCATTACAAAACGGAACATTCCGTTCCTTTTTATGCCCGGCAAATGAATATCACGCCCCAATACTTGACTTCTATCATCAAAGCACAAACCGGTCGCACCGTGAATAATTTCATTTGCGAAATGTTGTACAGCGAGGCCCGTAACCTTCTCGCCTTATCCGAATTTTCCATCCAACAAATCGCCACCGAGTTACATTTCTCAGATCAAGCCTCCTTCAGTAAGTTTTTCAAAAGATGGGCCGGCATTTCACCCCTAGAATTCAGAAACGTGATGGTGAAATCCAAAAAGTAAAAAATAGTTTCTTCAAAAAAAGAGAAACTTCAAACATAACAGGACCGTAACTATGTGAAAATTAACAGCTAAATGATAAGAAATTCAGTTCTAATTACATTGTCATCAATTGAACAATACTTGATCACTACCGTCATGAACCTTATAGATACCTTATAGTAACCTTATATGAACCTTATATATAATAAGGTTCATAAAGTATTTATAAAATGTAATGAAAATCTTATATTCGGTAGTCATCCGTTAGTCATTATCTATTAATTACAAATTCAGAATAAACCTTAGCACAAACAAGTATAATCCTCACTTATTCCTTCCAAACATACATAAGAAAAATGAGACACACTCGTTCATTATCATAATATCTACTCGTAAAACACTAACAATAAATACATTAACATGATACCTAAATTTATTAGCAAAGCGGGGAAATGATACCTAAAATGATACCTCTTATGCCTCAAATTATCCCTTAATCCTAATATCACAAATCATTCAGACAAAATAGAAAAGAGGAGTAACAGCACTGCTAATCAACAAATTTCATTCAAAAAACAAACCCTCACAGTTTTCCAACTATAAGGGTTTTCTTCATGTTGTTGCCCCACTAGGATTCGAACCCAGACAGACAGAACCAGAATCTGTAGTGCTACCATTACACAATAGGGCAATTGTTTTATTGCGGTGCAAAGATAGTAGTTTTTTGGGATTTCAAAAAACTACTATCTATTTTTTCGTACTACTTCAATATTTTTTGATACTCTTCGTTGTTCGATAAAACCTCCAGCGCCTTGGCTATATCCTTGTCATTACGAATATGATACTCTATCACACCCTCTTGCATGTAATACCGTTCCATTAACTGGTCGGACAATATATCGGAAATCTCTTTCTTGAAAACATCCAAATCCCGATCAATAGAGTGTCCGAGACTCTTCTTCAATTGCTCTACCTGGCTGGACACCTGATCATAGTATTTCTCGTCTTGAGTTGCCTTTACCAATCTTTCCAAAACAAGCTGGGAAGCTGTCTCGTATTCAAATTCACGTTTTTTCAAGTATTCCTTGAACTCGTTGAACAATTCATCCGACAAAACAAATTCAGAAGGAGCTGCAATCGTGGGATGAGTTGCCGCGTATTCATTGACAAAATCAAAAATCATATCCTGTAACACCAGTTCCTGAGTTACTTTAGCATATTTCTCCGGCTCAATCTTCACATCCGGAGTGATACCACCGCCGTCGTACACCGTTCTCCCGGCTTTCGTTTTAAAGGGTTTCATTAAAGAATCGGGAATCGTACCCACGCTACCATCCGGATTACGGTGAGAATAATCTACTGCTTGAATACAGCGTCCGCTAGGGATATAATATTTCGCCGTGGTTACCTTTAATTTCGTGTTATAGACCAGATCACGGGTTGTCTGCACCAACCCCTTACCGAATGAACGTTCGCCGATTACAACTGCCCGATCGTAATCCTGTAAAGAACCGGAAAGGATCTCTGATGCGGAAGCTGAAGCCCGATCGATTAACACGGCCAGTTTCATATCCGGTAACAAGGGATTTCTCGTCGTGCGATATTCTTTATCCCATTGTTTCATCTTTCCTTTCGTGCTTACAATCAAGGAACCTTTCGGCAGGAAGAAATTGGCAATCTCCACTGCCTGATCCAGCAATCCTCCCCCGTTACCGCGAAGATCAAGAACAAGGGACTGCGCTCCGCGGTTTTTCAAATCCATGATCGCACTTCTCACGTCATCTGCAGCCTTATCAGTGAATCCGGTAAAATAGATATACCCAATCTCGTTATTCAACATTCCATAGTAAGGTACACTAGGGACCTGTACGACTTCCCGAAGAACCCGTTTCTCCAAAGGCTTTTCTTCCCCGACACGTTGCAGTTTAAGCACCACCTCTTTACCGGGTTGCCCTTTCAGACGGGAACTCACGTACTCGACATTCTTTCCCTTCATATTTTCCCCGTCAACTGCCAGAATCAAATCACCCGGAAGTAATCCAGCCTTGTAAGAAGGAGATCCCTTATAGGGTTCGCGAATCACCACGTAATCATCCTTCATGCCGATCACGGAACCGATCCCGGCGTATTCTCCCGTTGTCATCATCTTGAACTCATCCAACTTAGTTTCCGGGTAATAAACCGTGTAGGGATCCAGTTTCTTCAACATGGCGTCAATCCCGTCCTGCACCATTTTCTCCGGTTGCACATCATCCACGTAAAAAAGATTCACGTCCCGAAAAAGCGTGGCAAAAATATCCAATCCCTTACTAATTTGGAATCTTTTATCGTCTTCCTTCAAGCCAAGCATCCCGAAAGCCAGTAACAAGACTCCCGAAATGAAGATAATTACACGTGTATTTTTTCTCATAATCTTACTTTAATAACAATCTAGCGAAAATAGTATATATCCAACAAAATAACAAATTTCACGGTACCGGATCGTAGCCCGAACCTCCCCATGGATGACAGGAACATATCCGTTTTATCGCAAGGTATAATCCTTTTACCGGACCATGTTTCCGTAACGCCTCCACCGCATATTGTGAACAGGTCGGGGTATAGCGGCAACTCGGAGGAGTCCAGGGGGAAATACATAACTGATAAAATTTAATGGGTATCAGCAATATCCCCACTACCATCTTTTTCAATATAGCTCCTAATTTTTTTAATAGCACCGGTTATCGCTTTTTCGATTTTACCATATTCAAAAATTTCGTCATGCAAATATATGAACAATATATCCATCGTTTTATCCTCCGGGATATAAGAGTACAATATATTTTTATTCAGACGATAGGTCTCCCGAATCAAACGTTTTACCCGGTTACGTTTCACGGCTCGCTTGAAACGCCTCTTAGAAACACTCACTGCTATCCGGGCCGGGAAATCTTTCTCTCCTCTCGGGTATAACCGGATTACCACTCGTAACGGATAAGACACGAAACTATACCCCGAGGATAAAAGTTCCTCGAATCCCCCCTTCCGGCATAACCGTTCTTCCTTGCAAAACGTGTATTTTATCATTTCATCCATATACGAGTGCAAACATACAAAAAATGGACATCGTTTGATGTCCATTTTCCTATTTTGATTTATTTTCTTTGTTGTAAGCCTTAATGAACTGTTCCAATGCCATGGTCATCGAAGGGGCTTTTTCCGTGGGGGCTTTTATATCAAGCCTCAACCCAGCCTCCTCTACCGCCTCGGCTGTCGCCTCCCCGAAGGCCGCAATAATTGTCGAACCCTGTTCAAAATTCGGGTAGTTGTGGAACAATGACTTGATACCAGCCGGAGTGTAGAATGCCAAGATATCATACTCTTTCAAATCCGGAATTTCAGAGGCTACATCACTGGACACGGTTTTATAGAATACGGATTTCGTGTACTTCAAGTGTAGTTCATCCATCAAAGCAGGGATATTTTCTTTATGCACGTCGGAAACCGGAACCAAAAAGTTTTCGGTCTTGTGCTTTAACAGAATTTTCGTCATATCCTCGACTTTCTTGTCCCCATAGAAAATCTTTCTCTTACGGTACACAATATATTTCTGAAGATAGAAAGCAATAGCCTCTGATATACAGAAATACTTCATCGTGTCGGGAACGGTTACCCTCATTTCGGTACAGATCCGGAAGAAATGGTCAATAGCCGTACGACTGGTAAAAACGATCCCGGTAAAATCAAGAATATTTATCCTTTCCTGACGAAATTCTTTTGCCGTGACACCTTCTACCTTTATAAATGATTTGAATTCTAATTTCAATCCAAATTCTTCTGCCAAATCAAAATACGGAGATTTCTCGGTTGTCGGCTTTGGCTGCGAAACTAGTATCTTCTTTATTTTCAACTTTTTCTGTTTTAAAATTACACTAACTTCTCTAACTTATCCCAATAGCTTGTACAAGACAAGAATCGGCAATATTTCAAGCCCACAAAGGTACAAAATCATATACAAAATTGAAACTCTATATCCATATAATATTTTAATCAATCTTATAAATCTGAAAACCAGAATAATGATACCAAGCCCTAAAATGACATATAATAACATATTTATTGCCGAAGTTTGCACGTAAAACAAGGCCAACACGAACGGGGATATGGATAATCCCAACACAATCGCACTTGTGCGCAAATTCAAGATGATCTCCGATGCACAATGCCTTCTATTAAATGCCCACCCGAAAAGCCGCACAAGTCCCAAGACTAAAAAGTAGTAACCAAAAATGATTAGGAAATAGATTAAGGCATTAAAGAATACAAAGGGAGAATCGATTAAAAAAGCCATCAACATGGACAAGATTGAGAAAGAAAGGCTAACCGACAAGAAAACAAAGAAATAGTTCGGAATCCCACCTTCCGATTGTAAGCTGGCCCCTCTTTTCCGGTTGAAAAAATAGGTGTACACCGTCGTGAGGAAACCTCTTCCTCGCAGGCGCAACAAAGCGATAAAAACGAGATACACAACCGTATAAATCAGAATACTGGAAATAAATTCAATATTCATCTTCTCCCCGCTCAAAGGAATTCCTTCCACCAATTCCACCTGATTCGTCAACGTGTCAAAAGGTAAGAAAGGTTTCCAAGAGACAGATTCTCTCAACAAAGAGATCGGAAACACTACAGAATCCGACTCCGACACGATACTATCCGTTATAACTGAATCTATTTGCTCGTCCAACATTCCCAACAACATCTTTATATTCTAACATTAATGTGCCTCGTACCAGCTTTTCCCGTAGCCCGTGCCCACAGTCAAAGGTACTGCCAGACTCACGACGTGCTCCATACAATCCACCACGAGATTCTTCAATTCCTCGATTTCCTCGTGATGACATTTAAAGTTCAACTCGTCATGCACCTGCAAAATCATCTTGGAACGCAACCCCCGTTCTTTTAATTTCTGATGAATACATATCATCGCTTTCTTAATAATATCGGCTGCTGATCCTTGGATAGGAGCGTTCACCGCGTTTCGCTCGGCAACACCCCGTACAACCGCATTCCGGGAATTTATATCTCTCAAATAACGACGGCGGCCCATGATCGTCTCCACGTACCCTTTTTTCCGGGCTTTCTCCACGGATTCTTCCATGTAACGTTTAACTCCGGGATAAAGGGCAAAATAACCTTCAATCAGTTCCTTACCCTCTTTCCGGGAAATTTTCAGCCGTTCCGCCAATCCCCAAGCCGAAATACCGTAAATAATCCCGAAATTAGCCGTTTTCGCCCGTCGTCTCATCTCCGGGGTCACCTCTTCTAAAGGCACATGATAAATTTTAGATGCCGTTGCTGCATGGACGTCTTCCCCTTTCAGGAAAGCATTGATCAACTCCGGCGTACCGCTCAAATGTGCCATCAACCTCAACTCTACCTGCGAATAGTCGGCTGAGAAGAACTCGTAATCCGGATCACCCGTGATAAAAGCTTTCCGAATGTTCCGACCTTCGGCTGTCCGGATAGGTATATTTTGCAAGTTCGGATTCAAGCTACTCAATCTTCCGGTTGCCGCCTCCGCTTGGTTAAAATGCGTGTGAATCTTTCCGGTTGCCGGATCAATATACGTGGGTAAAGCCTCCGCATACGTGGTCAATAATTTCTTTAATCCCCGGTAATTAAGTATATGTCCTACAATTGGATGTGCATCTTCCAATTTTGATAATACCTGTTCGGATGTACTGTGTTGGCCTGTTTTGGTTTTCTTGTTGCCGGAATCAATATTCATCTGGTCGAATAATATCTCGCCCAACTGCTTGGGAGAACTAATATTGAATTCTTTACCGGCCATTTCATATATAATTTTCTCTGTCTCAGCGATTCTTATTTTCAAATCCTCGGATAGCTCATCTAATGCCACCTTATCGATAGACACACCCTCGTACTCCATATCGGCCAAAACAGATACCAAGGGCATTTCAATTTCTTCATACAACTTATAAAGCCCGACTTCCTGTAAAGCCTCTTCCAACTTTCCTTTCAAGCGGAATAATATATCCGTACGTTCCGCAAAATCCTTGTCTTTCTTGGCTCCTTCATCAGGAAATAGGGATAATTGAGGATTCTCGGTATTATCTCCTTTTATCAAGCGATAATTCAGCATTTCCAAAGCAACACGTTCCAGTTCGTGAGAACTGTCCGGTTGTAGAACGTAGTGTGCAATCTTGACATCAAATATTTTATTTAGAATCTCTACCCCGGCTCTCCTTAACCAAATAATATCGTCCTTCACGTCATTCGAGATCAAAACTTTGTTCTGATCTTCAAGAATAGGTTTAAATAAACGAATCACGTCCTCGGCCTTATCTTTCGCTGAAGGTAATCGCAGGTAACAAGCAGTATTAACGACTGTTGAGAAACAGAGATAGTCCGGATAAGAGTTGTAAATCGTGCCATCTCCAAAGATCACGTTCAGCACGTATTCAGGAGCCTCTCTCAACTTCTGAAGTAATTCATCCCGTTCCGCCACGGTAGTGATTTCCCGGTAATCGACTTCTTCCGGGTGAATGGTCTCTACCAAATTTTCCTCATGTTCTATCATGAACACTCTCTTTGCCAGAGAGAAAAGCTCCAATTCATTGAAGATCGGCTTTAACACATCGTCTTGAATCTCGCCCAATGCTAAATCTTCAGCATTTACTTCCATGGGTACTTCTGTGTTGATTGTCACCAATTCCTTTGATAAAAAGACTGTATCTTGGCAACACAACAAGCGCTCTTTTTGCTTACCTTTCAGTTCATCTATATGTTGATATACCCCTTCTATACTTCCATATTTATAAATCAATGTGGCAGCACTTTTCGGTCCGACACCATCACATCCCGGTACGTTATCCGCCGTATCACCCATCAAACCAAGAATATCGATTACCTGTTCCACCCGCTCGATCCCGAAATGATCCAATACTTCCGGAATACCCCACACTTCAGACTTATTTCCGGCACGTCCCGGTTTATACATGAACACTCGTTCGCTAACCAACTGGGCGTAATCTTTATCCGGCGTGATCATATATACCTGAAACCCTTCTTTCTCTCCCCGTTTGGCCAGCGTACCGATCACGTCGTCCGCCTCAAACCCGCTGACAACAATTGATTTAATACCTAATCCTTCAATAATACTTTTAATATAAGGCAACGACTTTCTCAGGTCCTCCGGCATCGGGGGACGCTGGGCCTTGTAGGGCGGGTACATTTCATGACGGAAAGTAGGACCTTCCGGGTCAAAAACTACTGCCAGATGAGTAGGTTTTTCCAATTCAAGCAATTCCAGTAAAAAATTAAAAAAACCGAAAGTGGCCGATGTATTTATTCCCGTCGTCGTAATCCGGGGATTATTGATAAACGCGTAATACGAACGGTAAATCAACGCGTAAGCATCCAGCAAGTATAATTTTTTCTCCTCGTTAGTCATCATCTTTCCTTTTCAAATTAATCCACACAAAGTTAGACTTTTTCTCCTAACTTTTCTGCTTACTTATTTGTTTTATATTTCAGAATACCTATATTTGTCCCAAACAATGAAAAGAAAATGAACACAATGTACACCTCATATTACTATCTCTATTATTACTTTCCGGAAAAGTAAAGGGGGAATATTGTCATCATATAAAATATACAGGCCCCGAATTTCGGGGCCTTTTTTATTTAAAACTATAGACATGAATACTATTTTTTCACATACAGGTCGTTATTATTACTACTATTATTATTACCTCAACAACAGCTGGGATGACCTTGTATTACCTGTAAAAATGTAAGTAACACATATTATATTCATTCAACCCGGCTAATCCCAGCCGGGTTTTTTAGTCTTACTTAAAATCTAAAAATCATGAAAACACAGAAATCAAATCTTCAGAAAGGAAACAAGAACACGCAAAGTCATGTATCAGTTTCAAAACAAGCACGTAAAAAGACTTTCACTAAAAAAGTATCCAAATTCAATTTCAAACACGGAACATTTTGTTGAAATACATCATCCGCCGAGAGCTATCCAAAAAGTAAAGGGATAGCTCCATTTTTAAGCGGAAAAAGAATATCTTTGAATTCTAATTTTGTAGTTAAAATGACCAAGCCATTAGAAATACAATCCTATTCCGAATGGAATCTGTTTACCCGACAAGAGCGTCCGTTAATGATCGCAGGTCCTTGCAGTGCTGAGAGTGAAGAGCAACTTTTTAACACGGCAACTCAATTGAAAACCAATGGAATAGAAGTTTTACGAGCCGGGATATGGAAACCTAGGACCCGTCCGAATTGTTTTGAAGGAGTCGGAGTAAAAGGATTGCCTTGGTTACAAAATATCCAAAAGGAATTGGGAATGAAAATTTCCACGGAAGTCGCCAATGCCCATCACGTGGAGGCTGCACTGAAATACGGGATGGATATGGTGTGGATTGGTGCCCGTTCTACGGCAAACCCGTTTGCTGTTCAGGAAATTGCGGAATCATTAAAAGGAGTTGATATTCCGGTTCTCGTCAAGAATCCGGTAAATCCGGACATAGAACTATGGATTGGTGCTTTTGAACGTCTCTATTTATGCGGTATTACAAAATTAGGCGCTATTCATCGCGGTTTTTCATCCTACAATAGTACTCGCTATCGTAATATGCCTCAATGGCAAATACCAATTGAGTTAAAGCGACGCATTAAGAACCTACCGCTTTTCTGTGATCCCAGCCACATCAGCGGCCATCGGGAATATATTCAGGAAATATCCCAAAAAGCAATGGACCTGGGATTCGACGGATTAATCATCGAGTCTCACGTGAATCCGGATTGTGCATTAAGTGATGCTTTTCAACAAATTACACCTGATCAATTAAATCACATTCTAGCCCATCTGATAATCCGGGAAGAACATCCTAACAACTCAAATAGTACCCTAATCATCGAAGAACTCCGGGAAAAAATAGATACACTGGATAACACGATCATGGAAGTCCTTACCAACCGGATGAAAATTATTGAAGAGATCGGGACGTATAAAAAACAAAACAATATTACCATTCTCCAACCGGATCGCTGGGAAAAAATTCTAACCCGTGTTCTTGAAGAGGCCCGCAAGAATAATTTGAGTGAAGAACTCGTGGAGCGCGTGTTCAAAGCCATCCACCAAGCCTCTATCGATAGACAAACAGATATTATGAATGAATAAACCCCTTAAAAGTTTATACACTTTTAAGGGGTAATAGTTTATATTAATCTTAGATTACTTCAGTTTAATCATTTTCATACCACCGGGACCTTTTATCTCTTTCGGTTTGGACAACTGTTCTTCTATAAACGGAATCAGTTTACCGTTAGAAGGTCTCATCGCATTGATTGTGATAATTCTACCCTCACTATCAAACATCATAAAACGAGGTATTCCGGTTATTATGTATTCATTGTACAATTTATCCTTTAAAGCTCCATCAACTATATATTGCGGCCATTGAGGTTTGTCTTCATCTAATTTTTTCTCCCAAAGGTTCTTTTTACTATCCACCGATACGCTCACTAACAGAATTCTTGGATCATCTTTATAATGTTGGTACAATTTTTCCATATTAGGAATTTCTTCCACACACGGCCCACACCATGTCGCCCAAATATCCATATAAACAAGTTTTCCCTTAAAATCTGAAAGCTTCACCAAATTACCATTCAACCAATTTATGGTCGTACAAGAAAACCATTTTAACCTGTTTTCCCAATTCTGCAAAAACTTCTGAAAGTGGAGTTTCCGTGAAATTAACTGAGATTTTAGCTGTTTAGGAAAAAGCAACTGTATTTACTGACAACCTCAGAATCAAACACCATTCACTCGGCAAAATGATGTAACTGTTTGAAATAAGTCTCAAACAACTCTTGATAAGCCGCCTCATCATTAGCCTTTAATCTTTCTAGTAGAATATTATTTTCATCCATTACACTGAAATACACACAAAGATATAAAATTATTAAGAAACAGCAGAATGAAAATAATCATACACGATATTTCCTTTAGCCGGACCTATGGCTTTTGCTAACTCTTCACGAGATGCCTCTTTTATAGCATTTACAGATTTAAAATATTGTAATAAAGATACTTCTGTTTTCTCACCTATACCTTTAATTTCACTTAATACACTGATTGTCTGTTTTTTCTCTCGTAATTTACGATGAAAAGTGATACCAAAACGGTGAGCCTCGTCCCGGATATGCATTAATGTCTTTAAAGCCACGGAAGTTTTCGCTAACAAATAAGGATCTTTATCTCCGGGATAATATATTTCTTCCATTTGCTTGGCCAAACCAATGATAGGTACTCTTTCCAACAAATCCAATTTACGTAATGTGGCCACGGCTGAACTTAATTGCCCCTTTCCACCATCCACCACAATCAAATCAGGCAACTCCCCACCCTCTTCAAGTACCCGGTGATAGCGACGGTACAATATCTCTTCCATCGAAGCGAAATCATTTGCCCCAATAACAGTTTTCACGTGGAAACGTCTGTATTCCCGCTTTGCCGGTTTACCGTCAATAAAAACGACACAAGAGGCTACAGGATTGGTTCCTTGTATATTAGAGTTATCGAAACATTCCATCCGATGAGGTAATCGAGGTAATTTCAGATCATTTTTTATCGTATTTAGTAGATCTAATTTACTATCCTGCCGCCGTAATCCCCGCTGCCTCTCCCGATCCATTTTAAAGAATTTCACGTTCCGTTCAGATAACTCCAATAGTTGTTTTTTCTCCCCTCTTTGCGGGATAGCATAGTTCATTCCTTCCATCAATACATCCGGGTAGAAAGGTACTAGAACCTCCCTAGAGCGACTATTTACCAATTGGCGGATCTCAAAAATGGCAAAAGAAAGTAAAGACTCTTTCGATTCATCCAATTTTTTCTCTAATTCAATAGTATGCACTTGATTCACAGCTCCATGAACAATTCTCAAGTAATTCACATAGGCATATTTTTCATCTTCCAAGTAAGAAAATACATCTATATCGTTTATTGAGGTACTTACTATCGTGGATTTTGTTTGATGAGTTTTCAATGCTTCTATGGCCTCCTTCATTTCCTGTGCCTTTTCGAATTGAAGAGAAACAGTATATTCCTTCATTTTTCGAGTCATAAAATCGATCACGGAAGAAATATTTCCTTTCAAAATATTCTGGATCTGTGCAATATATTCCATATATTCCTCTTCCTGCACGTACCCAACGCAAGGCCCCATACAATTTCCGATGTGATATTCCAGGCATACTTTATACTTTCCACTATAAACAGCTGATTTATTGAGAGATAAATTACAAGTTCTCAATTTATACAGTGATTTTATCAAGGAAATCAAGGTGTTAGCATATTTAGCCGAAGTATAAGGCCCAAAATACTCTGAACCGTTCCGGATAAATTTCCGAGTGGTAAAAACTCGTGGAAAAGCCTCTTTTGTAATACAAATCCAAGGGTACGTTTTATCATCTTTCAACAGAATATTATAGTGGGGTTTGTATTTTTTGATCAAATTATTCTCTAGTAATAGCGCATCTTCCTCTGTATTAACCACAATGTACTTCAAATCCCGTATTTTACGGACCAAAACCATTGTTTTAGAGGTCTGATTTGTCTTCACAAAATAAGATGAAACTCTGTTTTTCAGATTCTTAGCCTTACCTATATATATAATTACTCCATTTGCATCAAAAAATTGATACACTCCCGGAGTCGTAGGTAATTTACTGACTTTCTCTTTCAATCCAAATTCATCTTCTGCCATATACTATTTCACAAAATCAAACTTCTCAAAATCAAAGATTCCTTTTTCTCCTATCTTTAAAGTAGGTATTACAATTAATGCCATAAATGAAAGTGTCATGAAAGGAGATTTTAAAGGTGTTCCCATTTTTGAAAGTATTTCATTCAATTTCATATAGCGATCTGCCACTTCTCTCCCACTTTTATCACTTATAATACCACCAATAGGAAGAGATAAAGAGTGTAATTTGCTCTCTTCATTCACTACTAAACCACCTTTTTCTTTTATCAATTCATTTATTGCAAGCATTAAATCTTGATCGGTACAACCCACTGCAATAATATTATGTGAGTCATGTGATATAGAAGAAGCAAAAGCTCCTCGTTTTAAACCGACGCCCGAAATAAAACCGATCTGCGGTTTAGAGTTAAAGTAACGATTTAAATAAACTATTTTCAAAACATCTTTATCTAAATCCGATTGAAAACCTTCTATCTTTTCATCGAAATGAAAGATTTTACGGTCTGTCAAAAGACTATCAGATTTTACTTGAATACAGGTAACATCTCCAAAAACATTAGTATGAAGATCAGATAAACTTATTTCATCATGATGAAACTTATTTAATAAAGGTACATCACAAACCGGATTATTTTTAGAACTGTTTTCACCATAGACTACCTCCCCACGAATATAAGTGGAACGTATATTCAAAGATTCTATATCATCAAAAATAATGAAATCCGCATTATCTCCGATATGCAAAGTTCCTATATTTAGATTATAAAAACGTACCGGATTAAGACACGCAATCTGCAAAATATCAAAAATACCAAAGCCATCAGCCAATGCTTTTTTGACAATTTTATTAATATGACCTTCATTTAATAAGTCGTCAGCATGTGAATCATCCGTGCAAAACATAACGCTATCCGTACGTGTAGCAATCAATGATTTTAATGCATTATAGTTTTTAGCAGCACTTCCCTCCCTGATCATGATATGCATTCCTTTCGAAATTTTTTCTTCTGCCTCTTCTATGGTCGAAGATTCATGATCGGTTTCTACACCATGAGCAATATATAAACTCAATGGATCACCCACGAGTTCCGGTGCATGACCATCTATTTTTAATCGGTATTTCTTAGCTATTTCTATTTTTCCAATGACATCCGGATCATTATTTATAACGCCAGGAATGTTCATGACTTCAGAAAGCATTGTAAACTTTCCGGTTTTTGCTAATTTATCCGTGTCTTTTATGGATAAAATGGATCCCGGTTTGTCGAATGGAGTTGCAGGAACACATGAAGGAATACCCCAAAAGAATTTTAAAGGTGCCTTTTCTCCATTATTTATCATCAATTCCACCCCTTCTACCCCTAAAACATTGGCAATTTCATGCGGATCGGCAATTACACCCACTGTTCCATTCGGAATTACTAATTTAGAAAACTCGACAGGCATTAACATGGAACTTTCCACATGGACATGCGCATCTATAAATCCCGGCGAAATATATTGATCATACGAATTAGAATTCCTTTCTATATTCATGATCTTTCCTTCAAATATAGATATAGCGCAAGGATAAAATTCCCTGTTTTCTATATCAATTAAATTCCCTTCAATGATTTCCATTTTATACCTCGGTTTTTGTTTGTAATATTTACCCTACAAATATACCTTTTTACCCGAATTTATTCAATAGTACCCTTCGCACTATTTTCAACGTTCCACGTGAAACATTTCTTTTATCTTCCCAATAAAATCAATAAAACATTGATGTCAGAAGGTGATACTCCTGTAATACGTGATGCCTGTCCAATAGTTTTCGGATTAATCTTTGTCAATTTTTGACGAGCTTCATAAGAAAGAGAAGTTATCTCCATATAATTAAATTTATTCGCAATAACTAAATTTTCTAACCGATTCAATTTATCAGCTATTAATTTTTCTCTCTCGATATATCCCGAATATTTAATTAAAACTTCGGCAGCCTCTATGATTTCTTCTCGCAAATTATTGTCAAAAATAAATTCTTTCAAAGAAGGAATTGAACCTACAATTTTAGGAATAGTTACCTGCGGTCTCGAAATAATATCAATCAATTTTATTTTCTGCCGAATAGGTGAAGATCCCAAAACTTCTAAAGTCGGATTAATTTCATCAGGTGAAATACTAAAATTAGTAACAAAATCTATCAATCTATCACGTTTCAAAATTTTATCTTCAAACACGGCAAAACGATCTTCTTTCACAAGACCTAGAGAATATCCTAAACGAGTCAAGCGGGCATCCGCATCATCCTGTCTCAATAAAATTCTATACTCCGCACGAGAAGTAAACATACGGTAAGGTTCATCTACCCCTTTTGTAACTAAATCATCAATCAGTACTCCAATATAAGCCTGATCTCTATTCAATACAAAATCTTTATTATCATGAAGTGAAAGATGAGCATTTATTCCGGCCATTAATCCTTGAGCCGCTGCTTCCTCGTATCCGGTAGTCCCGTTTATTTGTCCAGCAAAATAAAGTCCCTTGATTAATTTTGTTTCCAAAGTCGGATATAATTGAGTAGGTTGGAAAAAATCATACTCGATAGCATAACCCGGTCTAAAAATTTTTACATTCTCAAAACCCTCCACATTTCTCAATGCACGCAATTGAATATCCCAAGGTAAAGAAGAAGAAAATCCATTCAGATAATATTCGGTCGTCTTCTCTCCTTCTGGTTCCAAAAACAAATGATGACTATCTCGATCTGAAAAAGTATCTAATTTAGTTTCTATACTCGGACAATAACGAGGACCTATACTTTTTATCGTACCATTAAATAAAGGACTATCATCAAATCCTTCCCGCAAAATATCATGTACGACTTTATTCGTGTAGGCAATATAACAAGGTCTCTTCTCAAGTGAATTCGTATACGCAAAACTCAGAAAAGAGAATTTATGGAAATCATTATCTCCATCCTGACGGGTTAATTTAGAAAAATCAATACTTCGACCATCTATACGAACCGGAGTACCCGTTTTCATTCGCCCGACTGCAAAACCATATTCTTTCAACTGATCGGATAAACCATAAGTAGCCGGTTCTGAAATTCGACCACCGGGAAAGCTAACTCGTCCGATATGCATTAGACCATTTAAAAAGGTACCATTAGTCAAAATCACACGACGGGAGCTAAAAGAAATCCCTAATCTAGTTTTGACCCCGGTAACTCGATCTTTATCCAAAAGAAGTTCTATCACATCATCCTGCCACAAATCCAGATTATCGGTATGCTCTACCCTATCTCTCCATTCAGCAGAAAAAATCATTCGATCACATTGAGCCCTCGGACTCCACATAGCAGGTCCTTTAGATAGGTTCAGCATACGGAATTGGATTGTACTTTTATCTGTTACAATGCCAGATCCACCACCTAAAGCATCTATCTCTCTAACAATCTGACCTTTAGCAATACCACCCATAGCCGGATTACAAGACATTTGCGCTATCTTATTCATATCCAATGTAATAAGTAGCGTCTTCGATCCTAAATTAGCTGCAGCACAAGCTGCCTCACAACCAGCGTGTCCGGCCCCTACTACAATAACATCATATACGGGCAGTAATTGTGACATAATTATATCGTTTTAAGCAATTCTAAGCAATGATTTTCATTTTGACGCATCTCTTTTGCGTCAGCATCTGATTTATCTTTAAAACCTATCAAATGAAGTACAGAGTGTACAAGTACCCTATGTAATTCATCTTCATAAGTTGTATTGAATTCTAAAGCATTGGATTGAACTGTATCAAGACTGATAAAAACATCACCTGACAATATTTTTCTCTCGGAGTAGTCAAAAGTAATAACGTCGGTGTAATAATCATGATTCAAATATTTCCTGTTTACATCCAGGATATAATCATCATTACAAAAAATAAAAGAGATCGTTCCTAATTGAAACGAATAATCATCAGCAACAGCTTGTAGCCATTGTTTCACTCTCTCTTCATTAAAAAAAGAAGGAATATCACATTCCTCACTAAAAAAAAGAAGTTCGCTCATCTATATATTATAAATTGAAAACCATGGTCACCTTTGATCCACCGTCTTCAAAAATCAAATCATCAGAAAGCGTTTTCATCAGGTAAAGACCACGTCCTGCATCTTTTTCTATATTATCCGGTAAAGTAGGGTCCGGGATATAAGAATAATCAAAACCTTCACCCTCGTCTTTCACGGCCACGAATAAACGCTTTTCTTCTTCGTAAACCGAAAACTTAACATGCTTTGAAGAATCCAGTTTATTTCCATAAAGAATTGCATTATTAACAGCTTCAATAACACACAAACTTATCTTGCCGAACACATCCGGTTCGACATTATAAACATCCGAGAAATAATCGATAAAGTTCTCAACTTTAACGATATTACCAATTTCAGAGGCAATCGAAAACTCTAATTTGTCCATCGCTTTTTCAAATAATTAATAACGATCATCGCAATCATAACCAAGCCTTTTTTACTCACCATTTTACTCATATTCCGCAGCTATAAAAAGCAGTATTCTCACTATTTACCGTCTAGCGAATGTAAGTAAAATATTTTTAAATACCAACCACCAATAAAGTATATTATTAATCTTTCAAACATACTCCTACTCTACCAAGGCGTTAACCATAATTGTGGATCTAAATTGTCTTTATCTCTCCAAACTTGAAAATTTAACGTACTGTTATTACCACTACTCACAGCCAGCTTGCCAATTTTTTGTTTCACATTGACGGTATCCCCCTTCTTAATAAATATCTCCACCAAGTTCGAATACACCGTTAGATAATTTCCATGCCGCACAATCACAACGTTATTATCTCCTGGGATAAACATTATTTCCGTCACTACACCCTTAAATACCGCTCTAACATCAGCATTCCGGGATGTCGTAATAGTAATTCCTGCATTATTTAACTTCACCTGCTTAAAAACAGGGTGTACATTCACCCCGAATTTCTCCGACACAAATCCCTGTTCAACAGGCCAAGGTAACTTTCCTCTATTTTTAGCGAAATCGTCGGAAATAAGTTTCTCTTCTGGTGTTAATTTATATGTAGAATTTTTACTCCCCGACTTTTTAGCCTGAGCAGCAATGAGTTTCTCCAATTCTTTTTTAAAACGTTCTCTGTTTTTAATCTCAATATTCAACTTTCGTAGAAGTTCTTTTTCCTTTTTCTTCAAATCCGCTATATACGTGTTCGCCTCATTTTGTTCCCTGATCAACTGATTATTTTGAGAAGTAATTTTAGACTGTGTTTCACTTTTCAGAATTATCAATTTACTCAATTCTCTATTAATAGCGGTCAATGAATCGTTTGTCTGCTCAATTAACTGAATCTGCCGCTTGGAATAGTCCTGAACCTGTTCAAAATATTTATACCGGGCATAAGCCTGAGCAAAACTCGAAGAAGAAAATATGTAGATCAATTTATCCGATTCATTTCTCTTTTTCCAAGTCTCGTACACCATCTTAGAGTAGAATTCCAGCATCCGTTGTTTATCAGATTCCAAACCGTATTTAACAGACTCATTCTTTTTAATCTGACCATCAAGGTAATTCACCTCGTTCATAAGAGATTGAATCATCTCTTTTCCCTTATGGATTTTCTGGTTGATGATCGATACTTTCTGTATAGTAGAAGATTTATCTTTACGGGCATTTTCCAGTAACTTATTCAAATACGCAATTTCCCTTTCCGTCTTTTCATTTTTCTTTTTAATAGCGTCAATCGACTGCGAATAAGAAAAAGTGAAAGAAAAGAAGAAAATCACGATCAATATGTTACGACAAATATCCATGCTAATACATTCTTTTATACTTACTAGGTATTTTAAAATTAGGTGAAACTTCCACGTCAAATTCTAACCGGTCAAAATTCAATATAACTTCCCAATTATCATTATCCGAAAATACATTAAAAGTTATTTTCCCGGGAAACAATTTTCCACTAAAATCCTTTATATTCTTGTATTTCACGCTCATTCCGACACCCTCTTCCAAATCCTCGATAGAAACAGCATTAGGTCTGAAACAATCCGGATCAATATGTATTTTCTGCAACACTAAAGAAAATTCTTTATTCTTTCTCCTTTTCTTGTATAATTTCTTCAATTTTCTCCCCAATGCTTTTTCTTCTAAACTATACAATACATAATCGTTACCCGACTTATCAAATTTATAACGCTTTCCTCGCACAGCTTCTGTGGTACAAGATTCAAAATCAAAAAATTGATTTGTCAGTATCCGTTGAAAACAATCAAATGTCAAACCCACGTCAAAACGTTCTGCGAAATAACTGTAATCCGAAACAAAATATTTTTTCTCTCTAGGACTGATAAATTTCACGCTATCCGGAGTTAACAGTAGTCTGGCTACATCAACTCCCAAAGCAGCACTAACTGAAACCCATATAAAACTATCTCTTTGTATTCTTAAAATAGCTTTAAGACTATGGGAATTCTTGTTATCCTTCAAAGATAAATCAACTTTCTTCGCATATATAGTATTATAATCTAACTCGTTAGAAATAATATTTTTAAACAATTTTCCTTCGGTAATATTCGGTAAATCTCTGCGATTTTCCGTAATCTCCTTCACGGATCTACACGACACGAAACACAATAAAATCAATAATAAAACACAACTACTTCTCATGATCTACCGATAAACCATTCTCTATCTTATATTTTAAATCACCACATTCTTCATCTCTAAATTCCAAAGCTTTCTGCCACATTTTCACAGCCTCCTCCTTTTCTCCGTTCATGAATAAAATATCTCCATAGTGTTCATATAAAACTCCACTTGGGTTCTTCACGTTCTCAATAGCTGAACGCATATAAAATTTAGCCAAAGAATAATTTTTACTTTTAAACAAGACCCAAGCGTAAGTATCCAAAAAAGTCGAATTATTCGGATCAGCACTCAATGCCGTTGAAATCATTTTTTCAGCTTTATCCAAATGCTCATTTCGCAATGAAAGATAATAGCTGTAATTATTTAATGTCATTATATCACCTGGATTTATCAACAAAGTACTGTCAAACATAGCAAAAGCCTGTTCAATACTATCCTGCTTATAATATACTTCACCAAGATAGGCAAAAAACTGAGCCTTAATAGGAGAATTATCCGGAGACAAGGCTAGTCCTTGTTCCAAATATCCCTTTGCTCTCTCTAAATCTTTTCGAATCAGTAAAGGCAAACTGATCATCACGTAAGGTAACGGCTCATTCGGGAAATATTTCAGACATTCCAACCCACCACGATACATAGCAGTCGTGTCTTCCAATTGATTATATAACATCAACAACTCTTCCCAAACCAAATAATTATTTTTCTCCTTAGAAATAAGAAATTCCAGCTCACCCTTACATTCCTCCAGCCTATTATATCGTTTCAAAAAATCAGCATTTAAAGTCCTAACGGCTATATCTTCAGGATATTTTTCTAACAATACTTGCACATAAGAATAGATATGATCCAAAGAAATATTCGCATCGTTTTGGTTAACTAATAACTTCAGCAAATATTGAACCTTCAATCCATTTTCAACCTTATCATTCAACAAGACCGAACGAATATATTTTTCCGTATTTAAAGAATCATTTTTTGTACGATAATAATCAGCTAAATAAAGTCGTACAAAACCATTGTCCGGATCATTTTTTACGATTTTATTCAATAATTGAAGACCTTTCTTCTCTTGATCATGTGACAAATACAGTTCAGCTAATAAACCCAAATAATCTGTTTTTTCAGGATATTTCTTCACCAACTTCATGATTTCCACCGAGGCATTTTTTACATCATTCATTTTGGAATACAATTTAGCCTTTTCAATAATAGCCGGCTCACTTATTCCAAACTGTTTCTCGTAACGGTCCAACACATTTATAGCCTTATCCCACTTTTCCACGGAAGAATATAAATCAGTCTCCACGATGTAAAAATCCTCTCTCTCGGGATGCAATAATATCAATTTATCATATACCTTACAGGCCTCTTCAATCATCGATTTTCTCTGCAAAATATTAGCCAACAATAAATTATACCAAATATTTGTCGGCTCCAATTCCACAGCCTCCCGCATCAGTTGCAAAGGTAGCGTATAATCCTCTCCTAACACCAATATACTAGATAATTCATAACGTACCGCAGCACTTTTGTTATAAATCTTCATACACTGATCGAAATAGGCAATAGCAGATTTCAAGTCACCTAAAACTTTACAACGTACCCCTTCCATGAAAGCATAATCGAACTGTACTTTAGCCTCACCTTCTAAAGTAGATTCTACCACTTTCTTTTTATCAGCAAAAAGCTGAGTAGTACACAAAAGCAATAAAAAAACAAATAATAATCGACCTAGTTTAGTCATTATAAATGATTTATTGTTTACCCGTGTGACCGAAACCTCCTCTCCCTCTCTCCGTTTCGCCCAATTCCTCCACTTCAATTAATTCAGCCTGTTCAACCTTATTAATCACCATCTGGCAAATTCTGTCCCCGTCATTAATCTGTGTTACTTCATGAGACAAATTCACTAAAATAACCCCGATTTCCCCTCTATAATCAGCGTCAATCGTTCCCGGAGTATTCAATAAAGTGATTCCTTCGTTTAAAGCCAATCCACTCCGCGGACGCATCTGAGCCTCGTAACCATCAGGTAATTCGATAAATAAACCAGTCGGAACAAGTCTCCTTTCCAACGATTTCAACATGATAGGTTCATCAATATTAGCCCGTATATCTAAACCGGCAGATAATTTTGTCTTATATTCCGGAAGCGGATGCTTCGATTTATTCACTATTTTAATCTTCATTCTCTCTGTAAATTTGTATGTTAATCACATTTTAACTACTTCCATAAATTGCGCTAAGATAGCTATTTTTTATGAATTAACTTGTACATAAAATCTTTTGTCAGTAAAAAACTCATCTCTTTTTTTATAAAAATATACACGAAGAGTACGAATAACGGTAAACGAGCCAAACAAGTCACCAAGTTATTGTCAAATTTTATATAGCCACCGACAATATAGAACAATAAACAAATCGCAAAATAGAAAATAATCTTAGGTATATCATAATTGATCTTGTAAAAATGTCTTCCCAGGATAAAAGATAAAATCGTCATAACTAAAAAACACGTGAAAACGGAGTAGGCAGAAGCCATAAAACCTATTTTCGGCAAGAAAATCACGTTTCCTCCTATCGTGATCACGCAACCGATAATCGCCATATAAGCTCCGTATATCGTTTTATCCGTCAATTTATACCACAAGGACAACGAATAATAAATTCCTTGGAACAAATTAGCCATCAATACCCAAGGCAATATCGTCAACCCGCTGAAATATTCTGATCCTAAGAAATATTTTAATACATCCAAAAAGTACATAACCCCTAAAAAGATCATTAAACCGAATCCGGTAAAATAGAGCAGTACATCCTGATATATTTTCTTGGAATCGCTATGTTTGGCATAATTGAAAAAGAAAGGTTCGAAAGCAAAGCGGAAACCTTGTGTGAAAATATACATTACCAAAGCCAGTTTATAACTAGCTCCGTATATTCCGGTAATAGCCAAAGCCTCTTCCCCATCTCCTAAAATTTTAGGCATTAAAATCTTATCCCCCTGTAAATTAATCATTCCCGCAACACTTACAATCAAGATCGGGTATGAATATTTCAAAATATCTTTCAACAAAGAAAACGAGAAAACAAATTTGAACCGGAAAATATAAGGAAACAACATCACTAGCGTACAAATAGAAGAAACCAAATAGGAAATGAAAATATAAACGACTCCACCATCAGCCTGGTAGAAAGGAACAGAAATCCCTTTTTTCTCCAAAAATGGACAGAGCAAATAGAAAAACAAGTTCAACCCCACGTTAATGAGTATATTCACGAATTTAATAACCCCGAAACGAAGGGCTTTTCCTTCCATTCTCAATAGTGCGAAAGGCAAAGTACTCACTACGTCAATCGCGATCGTTACAATCAATAAAACGAAGTAAATCGGGTGGTTCCCCACCTCAAGAAAACTGACAATTTGTGGGAGAAACGAAAAACAGAGTAATAAAAACAAAGTCGAAGTAAAAAGTAAAGAAGTCAATAAGGTTGAAAACACCCGGTCTTTATTATCTTTAGTTGCAAAGCGGAAGAACCCCGTTTCTGTACCATAAGTCAACAATACAACTAATAAAGCGACATATCCCATCAAGTTCGTGAATATACCATTATCGACCGGAGAAAGTACCCTAGTATACAGTGGAACCAGCAACCAATTTATAAACCGTCCAAGTATTGTCGAGAAACCATAAATCACGGTTTCCCCCATTAGTTTCTTTAAAGGATTCATAATAACTTTGTCTTCATTAAATGTGATTCAACAGACAAAAGTAACAAGTTCCCAACAACAATATCATATATATATTATCTTTTATTTTTTTTAAAAAGAAATATGAGTATTATGATAGACTGTGAGTTTTTGGTATAAAAAATAGACTATTCTTTTGTTTTAATCATTATTATTTATGGAGTGGAGAGTTATTCACAGGTTATAATTTTATTAATACTTGATAATGAGATCTATTTTTAAGTTATCCACAATTGTTAGTAAAACAGACTTTGAAAAAGTATTTGGTGAAATTCTCGTGAATTGATGTTAGTATTTTGTAGAAAGGAATTGGAATAATTTGAATAACTATTCTTGCATTTTTTAATTCTATTATTACTTGAATTCGAAATCGAGAAATCAAAATAAAGTTATTCTTTTTAGTTCTTTTTTATTCCACCATAAATACACGAGATATTAACAGTTACTAACAGGTAGAATATAAAAAAATTGGAAATAGAATTTTATTATATTCTATTTCCAATTTATTATGACAGAATGTGTTATCTCTTAAAAAGAAATACACGATTATTTTTTCATCTTTTCGATCATAGAGGTAGTTGAATATCCTTCAATGAAATTAATAGTAATCACTTCTCCTCCCTTGGCCTTTACTATATCGTGACCTACAATTTCTTCGGATTTATAATCTCCGCCTTTTACCAATACGTCTGGTTGAACGAAATCAATCAGATCACGAGGAGTGTCCGTATCGAAAAAGATCACTTCATCAACGAATACAAGAGAAGCTAATAATAATGCTCGAGCATTCTCGTCGTTTACAGGTCTGGAATCTCCTTTCAATCGCTTTACAGAAGCATCAGTGTTCAATCCGATCACCAATTTAGTCCCCAGAGAAGCCGCTTTAGCCAAGTATTCTATATGTCCTTTATGGAGAATATCAAAGCAACCGTTTGTGAAAACGATCTTATCATTTTTGAATCTCCACATACTCAGTGTATTTTCAGCTTCTTTTGTCGTATATGCGATTTTTTTCTCGATAAGTGATAAATAATCCATGATATGTCAAATAAGTTTATTAGTTGCGGTGTCCGGGAAAACCAACGTAGGTTTGTGTGATTTAGCCTCTTCAAAATCCATTGAAGCGTATGAGATAATAATGATCACGTCACCCACGGCACATTTACGTGCTGCCGGACCATTCAGGCAAATAATACCCGAATTGCGTTCTCCTTTGATGATATAGGTATCGAATCTCTCACCATTGTTAATGTTCACGATCTGAACTTTTTCGTTTTCGATCATGTTAGCTGCCTCTAACAGAGCTTCATCAATAGTGATACTGCCCACGTACTGAAGGTTAGCATCAGTAACGGTAACCTTATGAAGTTTAGATTTTACTACTTCTATAAACATCTTCGTGTTAGTTTAAAATACAATATTATCAATTAATCGGATTTTACCGGCATAAACCGCGATGCATCCAACTTTTACATTGTTTTCACTCCAGTCTTGAATAGTTTTCAGTTCTGTGTCGTCCACGATCTCAAAATATTCAGTTTCCAGATAAGGGTTTTTATTGATTTCGTCTACTACCCATTTTTTTAATTCTTCCACGTTCATTTGGGAAGTTAAGTGAGTAGCTTCTTCGAGTACTTTATGAATATGCGGGGCATTTTTCCTGTATTCCGGTTCCAGTAAAGTATTTCTGGAACTCATGGCCAGCCCGTCTGTTTCCCGGATGATAGGGCATGAAACAATTTCGAGATCATAATGTAATTGTTTCACCATGTTTTTAATCACTGCGATTTGCTGGAAATCCTTCATTCCGAAATATGCCCGGTGTGGTCGTACAATGTCGAATAATTTGCTTACGATTTGTCCCACGCCATTAAAATGTCCCGGACGTTTTGCTCCTTCCATAACACTTTCCACGTATCCGAAGTTAAATACACGTGTATCTTCTTCCGGGTACATCTCCTCCACGCTGGGAGCGAACACGTAATCACATCCGTTTTTTTCCAGTAAAGCTACATCTTTGTCCAGTGTACGGGGATAACGTTTCAAATCTTCTTTATCATTAAACTGCGTCGGGTTCACGAACACGCTGACCACGGCAATATCATTTCCTTTTTTACACGCTTTCACGAGGGATATGTGACCTTCATGAAGTGCACCCATTGTTGGCACTAAACCCACCGTTTTTCCCTCACTCTTCAACTTCTCGATAACGGTGCTTAATTCCGTTTTCTTAGTTATAATATTCATGCTTATATTCTTGAAAATACGGGGTGCAAGTTTACAAACTATTTTCGATATAATGCAAAATTGAAAGTTGAAAATTCAAAATGATTATTTAAATAGTGAATGAATATTAGCGTGTATAGACGAGAGAGCATCCAGTAACTCGTTATGGGTAACGCCTTCCCGCATGACAATAAGAACTGTATCGTCACCGCCGATAGTTCCTAGTACCTCAAAATAATTTTCATTATCAATTAGAACGGTCACGGCTTTCGCATATCCGGGAAGAGTTTTCATTACGGCAATATTCCCTGAAAAATCAATGCTTGAAATGGCGTCCGTCACGATGGTGGATGCTTTTTCATCGGTTTGTTCATTCTGAATACTGTCCGGAATAATATATATGTAACCTTTATCTTTGTGAGGTATTTTAGCTACTCTCATAAATTTAAGATCGCGTGATAACGTACTTTGCGTTGCCTCTACATTTAGTTCTTTTAGTCTGAACAATAGTTCTTCCTGCGAGCAGATCTGTTCGTTCTCAATAAGTTTTCGAATGGCCAATAGGCGTTTCGTTTTATTTCTCATAGGTGTTTATATTACGCCTCACAAAGTTAGGGAAATTTGTTTTATATTCAATATGGGAATATAAAATAAAGAGAGGATATTACAACCTTAATAACAGGGTATATTATGCGGATGCGAGGCATTTGGAAGTGGCACGATGAGAATAAAGTCGATACCTGTCATCACGGTTTAATAAGTTTTTGAATACAGTGTGTTGATATTCCTGTAATCTTAAAAATATTTATTTTCATAAATATGCTTTGTAAATTCATATATTCACTGTATTTTTGCATAAAATTTAATTTATAGTTGATTGATTGAATAAATATGCATGAATTAAAGAAAGCCCGTCTCGTTTTAGAAGACGGGACAGTTTATGAGGGAACTTCCTTTGGTTACGAGAAATCGGTGTCCGGGGAAGTTGTTTTTTATACGGCAATGACCGGTTATCCAGAGAGTTTAACAGACCCTTCTTATAGGGGGCAAATTCTGGTTCCGACTTATCCCATGATCGGAAATTACGGGGTCCCGGTTGATGACGAGCGAGACGGAATATCCAAGTTCTTCGAGTCGGATAAGATTCATTGTAAAGCTTTGGTCATTTCGGATTACTCTTCCCGGTATAGTCATTGGAATTCACAAAAAAGTCTCGGAGATTGGTTAAAAGAACAACAGATTCCGGGGCTTTTTGGTATAGATACCCGGGCATTGACTCAAAAGTTAAGGGATCATGGAGCAATGTTGGGTAAAATACTGTTTGATGATGAAGACATACCTTTTTACGATCCGAACAAAGACAATATCGTTGCCGAGGTTTCCACGAAAAAGATTATGGAATACGGGAATGGGAAATATAAAGTGGTTTTGGTGGATTGCGGGGTAAAAAACAATATATTGCGATGCTTGTTAAAACGGGATGTTACCGTGAAACGAGTTCCGTGGAATTACGATTTCACGAAGGAAAAATTCGATGGTATTTTTCTTTCTAATGGGCCGGGAGATCCCTCTCGTTGCGAGGAAACGATAGAGCATATACGGAAAGCATTGAAAGGAAATACCCCTATCATGGGTATTTGTTTGGGAAATCAACTCATGGCAAGGGCTGCCGGGGCCTCTACCTATAAATTAAAATACGGTCATAGAAGTCACAATCAACCGGTCATGAACCCCGGTGGAACCCGTTGTTATATTACTTCCCAAAATCATGGATTTGCGATAGATGAGACAACACTTCCCACTGACTGGGAACCGCTGTTCGTGAACGTGAATGACGGCACAAACGAGGGTATCCGGCATAAGAAAAAACCTTTTTTCTCGGCTCAATTTCACCCGGAGGCATCAAGTGGTCCTGTGGATACGGAGTTTCTTTTTGACAATTTTATTGCTGCAATGAAAGCATTGAAAAAGTAATTGAAAACGAATTAATTTACGATTGATGAATTACGATTTATGAGTAAAAGCGGGGTAATTAGTGGGTTATAATCTAAAATTTTAAATCTAAAATAAGAATGGGTATAGCAAAGGTATTGCTTCTGGGATCGGGAGCGTTGAAAATAGGGGAGGCCGGAGAGTTTGATTATTCAGGATCACAGGCTTTGAAAGCACTTCGGGAAGAAGGTATTTACAGCGTGTTGATAAATCCGAATATAGCCACGGTACAGACATCGGAAGGGGTAGCCGACAAGATATATTATTTACCCGTGACACCGGAATTCGTGGAACAGGTGATCGAAAAGGAACGTCCGGATGGTATTCTTCTTTCTTTTGGGGGACAAACTGCATTGAATTGTGGAGTGGCTCTTTATAAATCGGGTGTTTTAGAAAAGTATAACGTGCAAGTACTCGGAACGCCTGTACAAGCCATCATAGATACCGAAGACCGGGAAATCTTTGCTGGGAAATTGGCAGAAATTAACGTGAAAACACCAAAAAGTATTGCTGCCAGTGACATGGAAGAAGCATTCGCTGCGGTGGATAAACTAGGTTTTCCGGTGATTATTCGGGCTGCTTACACGCTGGGAGGATTGGGTTCCGGTTTTTGTTCGAATAAAGAAGAGTTGGAACGGTTGGCTACGAGTGCTTTCTCTTATTCTCCTCAGGTTTTAGTGGAAGAATCTTTGAAAGGATGGAAGGAGGTAGAATATGAAGTGGTGCGTGATAAATACGATAACTGTATTACCGTCTGTAACATGGAAAACTTCGATCCGTTGGGAATTCATACCGGGGAGAGTATAGTAGTTGCTCCATCACAGACTTTAAGTAATAGTGAATACCATAAATTGAGATCGATAGCTATAAAAATAATCCGGCATATAGGCATCGTGGGTGAATGTAACGTGCAGTATGCTCTGGATCCGAACTCGGAAGATTATCGGGTAATAGAGGTAAACGCTCGTCTTTCACGGTCCAGTGCATTGGCATCCAAGGCAACCGGGTACCCTTTGGCTTTTGTTGCCGCGAAATTGGGTATGGGATACGGGTTACACGAGATCAAAAACTCGGTAACCAAAGTCACCACCGCATGTTTCGAGCCGGCATTAGATTACGTGGTTTGCAAAATACCTCGTTGGGACTTGAATAAATTCGAGGGAGTTTCTAAAGTGATTGGTTCTTCCATGAAAAGTGTGGGAGAAATCATGGCTATCGGACGGTCTTTTGAGGAGGCGATTCAAAAAGGAATTCGGATGATCGGGCAGGGAATGCATGGTTTTGTCGGTAACGTGTTGAAAACAAAAGATATTGATGAAGAGTTAGTCAATCCGACAGATTCCAGGATATTTGCCATTGCTGGGGCTTTCGACAAGGGATATAGCGTAGATAAAATTCATGAATTGACGAAAATTGATCATTGGTTCTTGCAACGATTGGAAAACATTCACTTGTTAAAAGAAGAATTAAGTAAGTTTGATAAAGAAACGAATGTCAGTGAAAGTTTATTGCGTAAGGCAAAACAATATGGTTTCTCTGATTTCCAAATCGGACGATTAACCGTGAAGAATACCTCGTTATCTCACCATGAGAAAATGTTGAAGGTTCGGGATTATCGGAAAAAACTGGGAGTGTTGCCATGTGTGAAACAAATTGACACGCTGGCGGGTGAATATCCGGCTATGACAAATTACTTGTATGTTGCCTACAACGGGTCCGAAAATGACGTGAAATACGAACATGACGGGTGTTCTGTGATCGTATTGGGGTCGGGGGCTTATCGCATCGGTAGTAGCGTGGAATTCGATTGGTGTGGTGTGAGTGCTTTGAATACAATCCGGAAAGTCGGCTATCGTTCGGTAATGATTAACTATAACCCCGAGACGGTCAGCACGGATTATGATACCTGTGATCGTCTCTATTTCGACGAGTTGTCATTCGAACGGGTGATGGATATTATCGAACTGGAAGAACCAAAAGGTGTGGTTGTTTCCACGGGTGGCCAGATTCCGAATAACTTGGCTATGCGATTGTATGGTCAACACGTGAATATTCTAGGGACTTCTCCCGAATCCATCGATCGGGCAGAAGACCGTCAGAAGTTCTCTACCATGTGTGACGAGTTGGGTATTGACCAGCCACGGTGGAGCGAATTAACGAGTATAGAGGACATTTATCATTTCGTGGATAAAGTGGGTTTTCCCGTGTTGATTCGTCCTTCTTACGTGCTATCCGGGGCTGCGATGAACGTGGTGTCGAATAAAGATGAGTTGTTACATTTCTTGGAGTTAGCGGCAGAGGTATCGAAAGACCATCCTGTCGTGGTGTCCGAGTTTATCGAACAGGCGAAAGAGGTAGAGATTGATGCCGTGGCACAAGAGGGGGAGGTGAAGGCTTACGCTATCAGTGAACACGTGGAATTTGCCGGAGTACATTCCGGTGATGCGACTATTGTTTTTCCGGCACAGAAACTTTATGTGGAGACAATCCGTCGAATTAAAAAGATTGCCCGTTCCATCTCTAAAGAACTGAACATATCCGGTCCGTTTAATATGCAGTTTTTGGCGAAAGACAATGATATAAAGGTCATCGAGTGTAATTTGCGGGCATCGAGAAGTTTCCCCTTCGTGTCGAAAGTATTGAAATATAACTTTATCGATATGGCCACTCGAATTATGTTGGGCGAGAAGGTTGAATCCTTGAATAAATCGGTATTTGATCTGGATTACGTGGGAGTGAAGGCCTCACAATTCTCTTTTGCCCGGCTTTTGAAGGCTGATCCTGTGTTGGGAGTGGATATGGCATCCACGGGAGAAGTAGGCTGTATAGGGGAGAATTATTACGAGGCTATATTGAAAAGTATGCTTTCTGTCGGCCATCGTATCCCGAAGAAGAACATTTTGATTTCTTCCGGTCCGACTCGTTCCAAAGTAGAGTTGCTGAACTCTACCCGGATGCTGATCGAAAAAGGGTATAATATTTACAGCACGGCAGGAACGGCTAAATTCTTTAAAGAGAATGGAATTGATACTCAAATCCTTTACTGGCCGGATGAAGATAAGGAACCAAATATCATGGAATATTTGCATGATCGGAAGATAGATCTGGTTATCAATATCCCGAAAAATCACACGAAGCGGGAACTGGATAATGGCTATAGAATCCGTCGTGCTGCCGTGGATTACAACATCCCGTTGATCACGAATGCCCGTTTGGCCAGTGCTTTCATCTATGCTATTTGCAAGGTAGACCCTACCGAGATTGCGATTAAGAGTTGGGATGAATACTAGGAAGATGAAAGATAAAAACTAAAAGTTAAAAGCTGATGAAAGCATTTCTCCAACTTTTATCTTTTAGTTTTTTCAGTAGGTTAATCCGAATGCCCAAAGAGGAATAATGTTTTTGTATCCGTATTCGATATCATCTTTTACGACATAAGCATTTTCTATTCCTTCAATTTGCTTTTGTGCTTTATTTTTACCACCAATTTCAAAGGTATATTTACCAATATTGAAATCTGCAACGGATGATGTGGTGACTTCTTGGGTGGTTCGCATCAAAGAAAAGAACACCGTTTCCCTCACGTTTCCAATATCTGGTATAGTGTCTGAAATGGCGTATGCAAGATTTGTATTATTAAGATACACTTTGTCCACTTTACCAAGTAGTTTTATTCCTTTGGTATCATTCCGTAATTGGTTGATTACTCCTGCTTTTTCGAGATAGAACATCAAGTCGGGTACAAAATTACGGTTCACATCTAAATCTCTTGAAAGTTTCGAGAAATTCGGTTTAAAGGGAACACTTTGTGCCACGATATATAGTAATCTTTTTAGCTTTTGTGCCGTGGAAATATTCATTTGTGCAAAATGGGGAATATCATTTTCAAGTGTTTGATTTAAAACACTTTTCAAACGAATGTAATAACCGTCTTCTTTAAAAAACGGGTAATAACCCTGTTGCAAGTACTCTTTAAATAATTGTAATGGGCGTTCCTTATCGTATGGGAATTGTATTTTATTAGATAATATGTCTTCGAATGAATGTAAAGGTAATTTTATATTTTTGGCTATATTCAGATATTCCCTGAATGACAATCCTGTCATGTGATATTCTAATTTGCGACGGCTGAGATCGGCTCCTCCTTGTTCCAGATCAAGAATAGAAGAACCCGTGTATATTACGTTTAGTTCGGGAATTTGATCATATATATTTTTAATCTCTCTGGACCATGCTTGATATTTATGGATTTCGTCAATATATAACTTTTTTCCCCCTTGCTGATAAAATTTCAGTGCAAGATCGTAAAGTGTATTTGTAGAAAAATAGAGGTCATCTGCCGTGACAAAAAGAGTTTCATTAATGTTATCATGGAGTTTTATATGTTGTAATAGCAAGGTGGTTTTGCCGACTCCTCTTGCTCCAAGTATAGCTACCAGACGGCTGTTCCATGAAATTTGATCGTGTAGATAACGTATGAAATCTGTTGTGGTGTTGTTCAAAAGTAATCTAAATGTTCTAAATAGATTTTCCATATATTGATGTTTTTCAGGTCATTTCTGCAAATCTAATAAAAATTGCATGATATAACAAGCAATAATTAAATAAAACTGCAAGATGCATCTTGCAGTTTTGCGAACTAATAATTATTTTTTGGGTATTTGACCTTAAATTGCTAGTTTTGTAATAATCATTGATAACAAAAATAGGTACTTATGACGAGTAAGAAATTGAAAAGAATTCTATATGTTTTTGCGATTTTAATCATGTTGGTATTGGGAGTTGTCATGTGGATGCAATCATCCGGTGGAGTTGTTGAGGAACAGACGTTTACTATTAATAATAAGCAATTAGCCACTTTCGTCTATAACACGGAAACAGAAACTCCTCAAAGATTACATATCACGGTGAAAGGTACCTTGGATTGTGATGCTATTTTGACCATAAGAGAGGACGGTGAAACTAGTGGGATTCGTTCCCGTCGCTCGTTTCCATTAAAAGCAGGAGAACTGAAAGATCGGGATTTCCAGACGATGTGGACTCATACTGGGATGATCATAGAATTCAAAACGGATGGATGTACTGCTAATGATGTAAAGGTTAAGATTGAGGTTTTGGAGTGAATGAACGTAATTGTCTAGAACTAGCTCCCTAGTCCCTCCTTTCTTTATGGTTGGGCTACCCTTTCCCTAGAGCATGAACATAGCATATACATAGCAAGTACACAACATCAATATCGGGAAGTGTATGTGTTATGTTTGTGTGGAATTGGTGTTGCGTTAGTGTCCCTGTGTAAGGGTTAAGAAGAGATAGGCTATGTGGAGAAAAGCTATTATGGAGAATAGTATAACGGAATGGAAACATATTACTAATTTTGATGGAAAATATACTGAAATGATACAGTCTTATTGTTTACAGACAATCCCTTTCACTTATATTTTGGATGAGGATAATATGATTGTAGATAAAGGATTGAGTGGAGATATATTAAGAGAGAAAATAGGAGAATTGCTAAAAAAGAATAAATAGAATTTAACGAGATATTTGTTAGATTAGGTGCGTGCTTTAAGAGGGTGTCTCAAATTTGGTTTTGAGACATCCTCTACAAATTTAATGAATGAAGTGTAGATTAGTTAGTTATCTGTATAGGATTCGTGCATTATCCGTTGAATATAGGGTGTACTTAGGGATTAAACACGTATCACTTTCGAATCAAAGACGTTTCAAAGACGTTCAGGGGTGTCTTTGATTGGAGAATGAAAGGAAAATGCTTCCCGTTTAATAGAGTATTTCATTTGTTTTTCAAGCTTTGTATTTCGTGAAACATATGCTATCTATTAGATTAAATATAAGAAGATGAGTGACAGACGATATCCTATCGGTATTCAGAATGTCAAGAAGTTTTGATCGTTTTTATGGAAGTGCAAAGAGAGATTATTCTTGATTGGTAGAGATATAAATTTAATTTTCTAACTTTGTAAGCTAAAATAAAAACGAGAAGTGATGTTTAAAAGATATTGGAAAGATTTTGCCATTTTCTGGGGGCTGTTTATTGTTTTTGTTGCGGGAGTATTTTTCTTTTTTTATCTCGTTTCGGCAGGTAAATTAGGTTTTATGCCCACATTCGAGGAGTTAGAGAACCCCAAGAATAAATTTGCCACGGAGATTTATTCCGAGGACGGAAAGATTTTAGGAAAGTATTTCGAGGGGAGTGAGAACCGTCGGTATATGGACTATAAGGATATACCCCAAAGTGTTATTGATGCGTTGATTGCCACGGAGGACGTACGTTTCTATGATCATAGCGGTATTGACGTGCGGGGGTTGTTCCGGGTGGCACAAGGTATGTTGACCGGAAATTCTTCTGCCGGGGGGGGAAGTACGATCACGCAACAATTGGCGAAAATGTTGTTCCCGCGGGAGGCGAACCAGAACTTCATGGAGTTGGCCATGCGTAAATTCCGGGAATGGGTGATTGCGGTGAAGTTGGAGAAGAGTTACACGAAGGAAGAGATTATCACGATGTATCTTAATAAGTTTGACTTCTTGAACTTGGCGGTCGGTATTAATTCTGCTGCTAATATTTATTTCTCGACAACGCCCGATTCTTTGAAGGTGGAACAAGCCGCCATGTTGGTGGGAATGGCCAAGAATCCTTCGCTTTTCAACCCGGTACGGAGGCCGGAGAAGACGTTAGGACGCCGGAACGTGGTGTTGGGGCAGATGTTGAAATATGACAAGATTTCACAGATTGAATTTGATTCATTGAGGGGGCTGCCTTTGGGATTGGACTTCCATAAGGAGGATCATAAAGAGGGTATTGCGACCTATTTCCGGGAATATTTGCGGTTATACATGACAGCATCCAAACCGGATAAAAAGAATTATAGCAAGTGGAGTAAGGACCAGTATGCGGTAGATTCTTTGGCGTGGGAAACGAATCCACTGTACGGGTGGTGCAACAAGAATCTGAAATCAGACGGTTCGTATTATAATATCTACACGGACGGGTTAAAAATTTATACGACGTTGGATTCCCGTATGCAGAAATATGCGGAAGAGGCCGTGACGGAGCATCTGGGTGGTACGTTGCAACCGGCGTTTATGGCCGAGAGAAATAGAAAAGCTCATCCGCCTTTTTCGAATGATTTGACGGTTTCTGAGATCAATGATATTTTAAACACTTCTATTCGTCGTACCGAGCGTTATCGGTCAATGAATAAGACGGGTAAAAGTTTCCAAGAGATAAAAAAATCTTTTGATAAAGCGATTCCGATGTCTGTTTTCACTTGGAAAGGTGTACGGGATACCGTGATGAGCCCGTTGGATTCGTTAAAGCATTATAAGTCATTCTTCCGGGCCGGATTCATGGCGATGGAACCTTCTTCGGGACATATTAAAGCATACGTGGGAGGACCGGATTACCGTTATTTTCAATATGATATGGTGAGTACCGGAAAACGGCAGATAGGTTCAACAATCAAACCGATTCTTTACACGTTGGCGATGCAGGAGGGACTGGGACCTTGTGATCAAGTGTTGAACGTGCAACAGACGTTTGTTTTGCCGGACGGGACGACCTGGACGCCTCGCAATTCCACGGATAAACGGGAAGGTGAGATGGTGACTTTGAAATGGGGATTGGCAAATTCTGTGAATAATATTTCCGGCTGGGTATTGAAGCAATTTACCCCGGAGGCAGTCGTGCAGATGGCTCATCGAATGGGGATCACGAGTTATATAGACCCGGTTCCCGCTATTTTCTTGGGATCTTCCGAGGTTTCCGTGAAAGAGATGGTCGGGGCGTTCTCGATATATGCGAATAAAGGGGTATATAATGCTCCGATGATGGTGACTAAAATAGAGGATAAGTATGGTAACGTGCTAGCTAATTTCTACCCGGAATCCAGAGAGGTGATTACTGAAAACACGGCATTCTTGATGGCGAATTTGTTGCAGGGAGTTGTGGATGAGGGAACGGGTCGTCGTTTGCGTTTCCGGTATGGTTTTAAGAATCAAATCGGGGGAAAGACCGGAACGACGCAGAATCACTCTGACGGTTGGTTTATCGGGATCACGCCTGATCTTGCCGGAGGGGTTTGGGTAGGAGCGGAAGACCGTTCTATCCATTTCCAGAATTTGGCGAATGGGCAGGGAGCCAGCATGGCACTCCCGATTTGGGCTTTGTTTATGCAGAAAGTATATGCGGATAAATCTCTTGCTGTGCCGCAAAGTGATTTCCAAAAACCGAATGGAGTAAACCATGTGCTTGATTGTGGGGATGCGGATAGAGAGGGAATGATGGATTATGATTCTTCAGATGAAATCTTTGATTAATTGAAAATGGAGAATTGAAAATGAAAGAAGTGAATGTTGTTGCAGATAAATCTTTTCGGTTTGCAGTACGGGTTGTTAATTTGTACAAGTTTTTATGTGCGGAACGAAAAGAGTTTATTTTGTCCAAACAATTACTTCGAAGTGGAACGGCAATAGGTGCTTTGATTATCAATTTTCAATTGTATGGCTAAAACAAAAACCGTGTACGTTTGTCAGAATTGTGGGGCGAAGGAGTCCAAGTGGGTGGGAAAATGCTCTACTTGTGGGGAATGGAATAGTTTTGTAGAAGAGGTGGAGGTTTCTACCAAAGGAAACCGGGTAGCTTCTATAGTGGGGGCCAGTTCCTCACGGCCTTTGAAGTTGTCGGAAGTGAAGGCGAATGCCGATGAGCGTATGGATACCGGGGACGGGGAGCTGAACCGGGTGTTGGGAGGTGGCATCGTGCCGGGGTCTATGATTCTACTGGGAGGAGAACCGGGTATCGGTAAATCGACATTAGTATTGCAATTTGCCTTACATAATCGCTGTGGGAAGGTGTTGTATGTTTCCGGGGAGGAGAGTGTGTCACAGATTAAGATGCGGGCACAAAGGCTGGGGGCGGAGAATGACGATTGTTTGTTTCTTTCGGGAAATTCGTTGGAAACGGTACTAGAACATTCCCGTGCGCTTGAACCGAAATTATTGATTATTGACTCTATACAAACGCTGGCAACAGAGAGTGTGGATGCTATTCCGGGGAGTTTATCACAAATCCGGGAGTGTACCAACGTGTTGTTGCGTTATTCGAAAGAAAATACGATTACGACTATTTTGATCGGGCATATCACGAAAGACGGTCAGTTGGCCGGCCCGAAGATTCTGGAACACATGGTGGATACTGTATTGCAATTTGAAGGAGATCAGCAACACATGTATCGAATCCTGCGGTCTATGAAGAACCGTTTCGGTTCAACTTCCGAGATTGGTATCTACGAGATGTTACAATCCGGTTTGCGACAGGTGGCCAATCCTTCCGAGTTGTTGTTATCCAACCATGATCAGGATTTAAGTGGGGTCGCTGTTTCTGCCACTATGGAGGGTGTTAGAACGATTTTATTGGAAGTGCAGGCCTTGGTTAGCACGGCAGCTTACGGGACGCCTCAGCGGTCTGCAACGGGCTTTGACACGCGACGGTTGAATATGTTGCTTGCCGTGTTGGAAAAACGTGTGGGTTTCCGGTTGGCGGCGAAGGATGTGTTCTTGAATATTGCCGGAGGAATACGGGTAAGTGACCCGGCTTTGGATTTAGGGGTTGTGATGGCGGTTCTTTCTTCAAATATAGATGCCCCGATCCCCACGAATACCGTGTTTGCCGGGGAAGTCGGTTTATCGGGAGAGATTCGTGCTGTGAGTCGTATCGAGCAACGGGTACTAGAGGCTGAAAAACTCGGTTTCCAGCAAATATTTGTTCCGGCGGGAAACAAGAAAGCGCTGACAAAAGTCCCTGCACATATAAAAGTAAGATTTGTTTCCCGGGTGGGAGATATTTGTCGTGAGTTATTCAGCTAAATCGTTTATTCATATTGCATTTTTTTTTTTGAACTGACTATTTTGTAACTTACAAATTAATCAGTTATATTTGTTCTGGAATAAACGAATAAAGAGATATGGAAACGCCTTTTGTTTTTGGGAAAATAGCTACAGATCAAAATTTCACTGATCGACGAGTGGAAACAGAACGTTTGCTACAGAATTTCAGAAGTTTGACAAACACGATTATTATTTCTCCTCGTCGTTGGGGAAAATCATCGTTAGTGATACATGCAGCTAAACAACTCTTAATGTCTGAAGAAAATGTGAAATTATGCATGATTGATCTTTTTAATGTGAGGGAAGAGGAAGAGTTTTATACGTTACTAGCGAAAGAAGTTTTAACATCAGTATCTTCTAAGTGGGAAGAAATAGCGGTAAATGCCAAAAACTTCCTTGCTCGCTTGATTCCCCGGATTTCTTTTACGGCTGATGTGGAGAGTGAATTATCCTTTGGGATTGGTTTGGAGGAATTGAAACGTAATCCGGATGATATTTTAGACTTGGCAGAGGCTTTGGCTGTATCTAAAAATATTCGTTTAATTATTTGTATTGATGAATTTCAGAACGTGGCTAATTTCGGGGATTCTTTGGCGTTTCAAAAGAAGTTAAGGGCACATTGGCAGCGGCATTCACATGTCGCTTATTGTTTGTTTGGTAGTAAGCGGCACATGCTGATGGATGTGTTTGCGAATGTTTCTATGCCCTTTTATAAATTTGGGGACTTAATGTTTCTTCAAAAAATAGAAACGGAAGAATGGATCCCGTTTATCCGGCAAAAATTTCAGATGGCTAATAAGGTCATTGAACGGGATGAAGTTCAATTATTGGTGGAATTGGTGGACAATCATCCGTATTATGTGCAGCAACTAGCTCAACAGGTGTGGCTTAGGACAGAGAAATTAGTGGTGCCATCTATTGTTAAGGAGGCGTATAATGGATTGATTGATCAGTTAAGTTTACTTTTTCTGAATAGTATGGAAACGTTTAGTAATGCCCAACTTGGTTTTTTGAAGGCACTAATAGCAGGGGAGAAACAATTAAGTTCAAAACAAACATTACAGGCTTATCGGATCGGTACTTCTGGAAACGTGGTTAGAATAAAGCAGGCTCTCATGGAACGGGAAGTGATTGATTTGCAAGGTAATGAAATTACGTTTCAGGATCCTTTATTCGAGGCATGGTTGAAACGGGATTGGTTTAAATGAAAATGATGCGACTGATTGTTTTGTAAGTTACAAAATAATCAGTCAATAAATATTACTCCAATTACTATTCTTGTTTCTCTTTATAGAAGTAAGAAATCGAATATTTTTATGTAAGTTTACACGGTAAAACTTGACGAGTGAATTGGAATGCCCAGATATTAATTGATTTTCAGAAAGGGAAGCTGGATTTACTGTACCGGAATGTTTATCCGGGATTAATCTTGTATGCCATCAAGTATTTGGGAGAGGAAAGCGAGTTTCTAGCAGAGGATTGTGTGCAAAATGCCATTTTTAGTGCTTGGGAAAGAAGGAATAAGTTTGATTCCGTGTACACGTTCAAGGCTTTTCTTTATATGGCGATCAAAAATGATATCATCAGTATTCACCGGAAAAATTCAGCCCGGGAACGATACGTCCGGGAGTTAGAAGATGCATCTTGTTTTGCCAATTCGGTCATTGATCAAGAGGCTCAGACATTGTTGTATAGTGCCATCGAGGAGTTGCCGGAGAAAGCAAAAATTGTTTTTGAAATGAGCTTTATGGAAGGGTTAAAGAATGTGGAGATTGCGGAAAAACTGGGTTTATCCGATAGTTCGGTGAAAAAATACAAGGCGAGTGCCTTAGATTTCTTGCGCAAAAAACTAGAGTCTTCTTTATTTTTGTTCTTATTTTCAGGTTTGTAGAAATTATTTTGAAAAAACTTCAATTTTTTATTGCCCCTTTTGAGGGGTGTTGCGTTATAGGGGAAATTTAAAAAATAACCGTATGATGATGTGTGGGAGTGAAAAATGGTTTCGAATAGCCGGATTACTTGCCCGACAGCGGGTCGGACAACTTTCCGAGAAGGAACTTCGGGAATTGGAAGAATGGAGAGAAGCTTCTTCGGAAAATAAGTTGTTGTATGATCGTTGGCAAGATGGAGAATTTCTAGAGGCCAGTTTTAAAAGTTACCAAAGAATAGGCCGTCGGAAGGCATTGTTGGATATGGAAAAGCGAGTACAGTTCCAACGTAAGAAGAAGTTGAGATTACAGGTTCTACGTTGGGGAAGTGTGGCGGCAGTATTTGTTATGGTTGTGTTGAGTAGCTTATATTTGTTCGATAGAGAAACAGAAAAAACTGTAAAGGAACAGGTTGCAATTGCTTTGATGAAACCACAGCGTCCCGTGTTAAGGTTAGATAATGGGACGACAATGTTGTTGGATAGTTTGAAGGGGAATTTTGAAGAGGCTGGAGTTTTAGTAAAGAAAGCCGGGGAATCAACGTTGTCCTATTCGGCAGAGAATTTGTCACAAGTTACACAATTAGCTTATAATACTATTGAAGTTCCAAAAGGAGCAGAATTCGATTTGATTTTGTCGGATGGAACTCACGTTTGGTTGAATGCTGATTCTAAATTGAAATATCCGGTTACTTTTGGAAATGATGCACGAGAGGTGGAATTAGAGGGAGAGGGATATTTTAAAGTGACGAAAGATGAGAAAAAGCCTTTCCGTGTTGTCGTGAAAAAACAGACTGTGGAGGTATTAGGAACTGAGTTTAACGTGGATGCCTATCCGGGAGAGAGGAACACGTATACCACTTTGGTCAGTGGGAAAGTGAAGGTGGATGCCGATGGGCAGACCGTGATTCTTAACCCGGGGATGCAATCCGTGGTAAATGATGAAAAAATGTACACCCGAAAGGTAAACGTGGCGGAGGTAATAAGCTGGCGAAACGGGATGTTCGTGTTAGAGAATCATACCTTGGAGGAGATCATGTCGAAACTGGCTCGTTGGTATGATTTCACGGTTTTTTATCAAAATATGTCTTTGAAAGAGGCTACATTTAAAGGAAAGATTCCTCGTTATGCTTCTTTCGAGTCGGTATTGAATATATTGGAGAAAACGGGTGAGGTAAAGTTTAACGTGAAAAATCAAATAGTAACTGTTTATCAATAAATAAAAAAGGGGAATTTGGTCGATTCCCCCTTTATCAAACATCTGTTGGTCGCAGATGAATGTTTAATGTAATACTTTACAAATGTATGAAAAAAAGGAGTATGACTTGTAGTCTTCTTGTGAGAAGATTGCGAAAAATTCTGTTAGTTATGACATTGAAAGTTCTTATTTTGCTTGTTGCGTTTGGTTCTGTTAGTGCCATGGGTTACTCGCAAGAACAAAAAATGGATGTGGTATTCCATGACGAGATGCTTGAAAACGTGCTGGAATATTTGAAGACGAACACGGATTACGAGTTCGTGTATCGTAGAGAAAGTTTGGGAAATCTCAAAGTGAAGAATGTCGAATTGAAAGACGTGACATTGAAACAGGTTTTGGATCAAGTGTTGCGTCAGAATGGTTTTGATTACGAGATTGTCGATAAGATCGTGATTGTCCGTAAGATTGCCCTGAATCAACAGAAAAAGGAAATCAAGATTACCGGCCGGGTGACGGATGAGAAAGGGGAAGTTTTACCGGGGGTGACCGTGATCGTGAAAGGAACTCAACTAGGGACGGCTACCGATATGGACGGAAAATATTCGTTGACATTACCCGAGGGGAAAGAAAATCATACATTGGTTTTCACCATGGTCGGCATGGAGACGAAAGAGGTGGTGGTTGGTAAACAGACCGGGATTAATGTTGTGATGAAGGATGTCGTGAGCGAGTTGGATGACGTGATCGTAACGGGATATTATACTCAGGCAAAAAATAGTTTTACCGGAGCTGCACGTACAATTACGGCAGAAGAATTACAACAGGGTGGAAATCAGAATATCCTGAGTGCCTTACAAAATATTGATCCTTCGTTTGTGAAGCTTGCTAATAACCAGATGGGTTCGAATCCGAATACCATTCCTGATTTTCAGATCCGGGGAGCTGGGAGTATTAGCGGGGTTCGGGACGAGTATTCTGGGAATCCCAATATGCCGGTATTTATTGTTGACGGGTTTGAAACTACCGCGGAGAAAGTGTTTGATATGGATCCTTATCGGGTGGCCACGATCACGTTATTGAAAGATGCTGCGGCCACGGCTATCTACGGTTCTCGGGCCTCGAACGGGGTGGTGGTTATCACGACGGTGGCTCCTGCCGGTGGGAAGATGTCGGTAAGTTATAATGGGGATATGACTTTTTATGCGGCTGATCTGACGGACTATAATTTGTGTAATGCCGAAGAGAAACTGAACTTGGAAGTATTGTCAGGAATGTATGATATTTCCAAACGACTTCATTATACTCAGGATAAATTCTCCGATAAGGTGTACATGGATGAGGCTTATAATCAGCGTTTAGCTAATGTCCGGGAAGGTGTAAATACCTATTGGTTGGACAAACCGTTGAATAACGTGACGCTTGCTCATAAACACTCTTTGCGATTGGATGGGGGAAACGATTATATCCGTTACGCGATGGAGGTGAATTATAATAATACTCCCGGTGTGATGAAGGAGTCCGGGCGTGAACGTATCGGGTTGGGGATGGAATTACAATATATCTATAAAGGATTGACTTTTAGGAATCAGTTGAATTATTCCCGGGTAAAGGCAAAGAACTCTCCTTATGGAAGTTTCAGTGAATACACGAAAATGAATCCTTACGTGAAATACAAGGATGAAGAGGGTAATTTGATTTACACGGTGGATCAGGATGATCGTTGGCATCCGACAGTTCGAAGTTTGTTTATTTATAACCCTTTGTATAACGCGACTTTAAACGTGACGGACGAGTCCGGGTATAATGATTTGACGAATTTGTTCGGGATCGATTGGTATATTTTGGAAGGATTACGTTTGAAGGGCAGTTTCTCTTTTACGCTTCAAAATACATTCGAGGATGTGTTTAAACCTGCCAAGCATACTGATTTTGCGGAATATACCGGGGATGATTTTGATCGTCGGGGATCCTACACGGCTTCGAGGGGAGATAATTTCAGTTATGATGCCAGTGTCGTTTTGAGCTATTTCTGGCGGCATCAGAAACATGTGATTAATTCAAATCTGGGATGGAATGTGCAGCAAAACCAGACAAAATCATTTACCGTGAGGACGGAAGGTTTTCCGAATGAAAATCTGGACTACATCAGTTTTGCCACTCAATACGAGAAATCGGGTTCTCCGGAGGGGGATGAATATACCTCTCGTTTGGTCGGCTTTCTCGGGAATTTGAATTATAGTTATGACGAGCGTTTCTTGGTGGATCTTTCTTTCCGTGAGGATGCCTCTTCCCAGTTTGGTTCGGATAACCGTTGGGCGCCTTTCTGGTCGGCAGGTTTGGGATGGAATTTGCATCATGAGAAATTTCTGAAGAATGTGAATTGGCTGCAACAATTAAAGATCAGGGGTTCGTACGGGTTGACCGGAAGTCAGAATTATGACCCGTATCAGGCGATAACAACTTACGAGTACTTGACTGGGGAACGTTATCACTACGCCGTGGGGGCGATCGTGATGGCGATGGGAAACCGGGATCTTTCATGGCAACGTACGTTACAACAGAATTATGGTGTGGATTTGACCCTGTGGGGCGATCGGATTGATTTGTCCGCAGATTATTATATCAAGACTTCCAAGGATGTGTTAACGGCCGTAACCTTGCCACCGTCTTTAGGCTTTTCTTCTTACATGGATAATCTGGGAGAAGTGGAAAACCGGGGATGGGAGTTAAACCTGAAGGTGGCTATTTTGAAAAATCAGAAAAACTCTCTTTATTGGAGCGTGAATGGGTCTGCGATTCATAATAAGAATAAATTGTTGAAGATTTCAAATGCCTTGCGGGCTTACAACGAAACACAGGATGAGTTGACAGCAACGGGAGAACAGAAGGATGGCGTGAATCGTCCGAGGGTTCGTTACATGGAAGGAGCTTCCATGAATTCTATCTGGGTGAACCAATCGTTGGGAATCGATCCGGCTACCGGTAATGAAATATTTAAAGCCCGGAATGGCGACATCGTGTCGGAATGGTCAACAGCCAATTATGTCATTGGCGGGTGTACGGATTCGGATGTAGAAGGAACTTTCGGTACAAATTTTACATGGAAAGGCCTGTCGTTGAACATGACTTTCCGGTATCGAATTGGGGGGCAAATGTATAATCAAACGTTAGTGGATAAGGTGCAGGACGTGGATTTGCGTTATAACGTGGATCGCCGGGCTTTCGAAGAACGTTGGCAAAAACCGGGTGATAAGGTACGTTTCGCGGCATTCTCGGAGACTTATGACGGGATGAATGTCGGCTATGTCACCCGTCCGACATCCCGTTTCGTTGAGGATTATAATTATTTGGAACTGGCGACTTTGAATGTGGCATACGAATTTGGCGTGGCCCGTTTGAAACGATTGGGAATTAAGCGCTTGAAAGCGATGTTTTATATGAATGACGTGTTCCATGCTTCCTCTGTAAAACAGGAAAGGGGAATAGACTATCCTTTTGCCCGTAATTTTAGTATCGGTTTGCAAGTCAGGTTTTAACGAAATGAAAAAATGGATGTTATGAAGAAGATATTTAGATATGCTGCATTACTAGTGTTGTTATTTTGCATGGGATGTAGCGATTGGCTGGATGTACGTCCTAAATCTCAAGTGAAGGAAGATGATCTTTTCACGTCGGAGTCGGGATTTCGGGATGCGTTGATTGGTATATATGCCTTGATGGGACGTACGGATACTTATGGAGGGAACTCCACGATGGGATTCTTGGACATATTGTCACAGACCTATTCATCGGTCGTGTACGATTATAATAAAGCGCTAGTATATGATTATCAAGATGAAACTATAAAAAAAGTGGTGGACACACTTTGGAGTTCTAATTACTACGCGATTGCGAATTGTAATTATCTATTACAAAACATCTCTAAACACGGAGGTGTTTTGAGTGAAAAGGTCCGTCCCTTGGTTGAGGGAGAGGCTTTGGCATTACGGGCTTTCTTGCATTTTGACCTTTTGCGGGGATTCGCACCTTCTTATAAGATGGGAGCGAACGATCCGGGGATTCCTTACGTGAAGGAGGCGACCAATCAGGTCGTGATGCGATCAACCGTTGCTGCGACGTTGGATTTGATTCTAGGAGATTTAAAGAAAGCGCAAGAGTTATTGCGTCCGGTGGATCCGATCGGCCCGTCGTTTGGAGAGTACGAAGAGGAGGACGAGTACTCGGCGGATGATTATGTCACGGATGACGGGTTCTGGTTGTATCGTAAATCCCGTTTCAACTATTATGGGGTGACGGCTTTGATGGCCCGGGTGTACTTGTACAAGGAGGACATGACGAACGCTTTGGCGTGTGCCGAAGAGGTGATCCATTCGGGACGTTTTGCCTGTGTCACGGATAAGATTTTACAGGACGAACCCTCTAAATATACTTTTGTTGAGAGTGTAGGACGGCATGAGTATATCACCTCCCTTTACGTTTACGATTTGAAAAAAGGGCGTTCAGACTTGTATTTTAAAGATCTGGCAACTTATGCCTGTGTTGTCGGGGAAGAACGAAAATTGGGAATCTTTGGAGGAACAGGATTGGATCTTGATGTACGGAGTAAGCGATTGTTCGATATTCCTTCGGGTTCCAAAACGGAGTACGTGATCAAGTATATCTCGGGTAACCGGATTCCGTTGTTGAAATTGTCGGAAATGTACTTGATCGCGGCAGAGGCTTCCGGGGATATACGTTTTCTTGAAACATTGCGTGGTTTCCGGGGATATGCGGGAAATCCTTTACCGGCTGATGCCAATTTATCGGAAGAACTCCGGAAAGAATACCAAAAAGAATTTATCGCGGAGGGGCAGCTCTTTTATTTCTATAAACGACAAAACATGATAACAATTCCTTTCACGGCACAAACGATGAATCGGGCAACGTATGTATTCCCGATGCCGGATAATGAATTGGAATTTGGTAATATTCAATAAAATGGATACTATGAAAAAGCTATATTATATAATTCTAGGATTATTGGTCGGGTTGGTTGCTTGTCAAGAGAATGATAAAACAGATTTCGATAGTAATGGGGCTGTTTATTTTCAGGTAAATCCGAGTTCATGGAGTGATACGAGGGATAGTATCGTGTACTCTTTTGCGGGGAAAGACGGTGATTCGCAGACTTTGAACGTACAGGTCAACCTGATGGGGGAGACCGTGAATTACGAACGTCATGTTCGGGTGGTTGTTAATTCGGGAAAGACGACGGCTCAAGAAGGGATACATTATGCGGCGTTGGAGGAAGAGTATATTCTTCCGGCGGAGGCTTTTAGTATGAATATACCCGTCGTCTTGTATAATAAAGATCCTCGTTTGGAGGAAGAGGCTTTTCAGTTAGTTCTGGACTTGGAACCTTCGGATGACTTGGAACTGGGGCTTACAGCCCGTGCAACGGTACGGGTGATTATTTCCAATGTCCTGACACGTCCTTATTACTGGGAAGATATGTACATGGATTATGTTTTTGGACCTTATTCTAGGGTAAAACATGAATATTGCATCCGGGAGCTTGGGATGGATTTCCCACAGACCCTTGACGAGTATAGAAATAATTATGAGGCTTGGCAGGCTTATGGAAAATACATGGATAACTTTTTCTATGAAAATTATCCGATCTTAGACGAGAATGGCCTTGCTATCGAACCTTGGTTATAAAATTAACATGTAAAATGATGAAAAAGATTCAACTAATTATATGGAGTATTCTGGTACTTTGCGTGGGTGCCTGTACGGAAGATAAAGGAGATTATGATTATATCCCGTTGAATGATTTAGTTGTTCAAGGGATAGAGAAAGACTATACCGTGGAACAATTCTCATCCTTGAAAATCCCGGTGACAATAACCGTGAAAGATGGATTTTCGGAGGATCGTTACGAGTATTTGTGGTATATCTGGCGAGTAAATAATACCGCGGACCCGGATACGCTTTCTTTCAAAAAGGATTTGGATGTTGAAGTCGAATCTGTTACTGGGGAGTACTCGATGAGATACATTGTAACAGACAAGGAAACCGGAGTTTTCTATTCCACGCGAACGGACCTGACGATTGTCAATTCCTATTCCAAGGGATTGATGGCATTGAGCGAGGTGGAAGGTAATGCTAACGTGACATTTATCAATGTTGTGAATACGGTCACGGAAGATGCTTACGAGAAAGTGAACGGGGAAATAGCCGGAAGGTCTCCCCGGGGAATTTTTTACACGGGCGAGGGCGAGTTTACCAAAGGATTGGTTGTCATATCAACAGGTGATGGATCAAAGGCGATAGAGCCTACGGATTTTTCTTATATGATGGACTTCTCCGAGATGTTTTATTTTGCTCCGGATCCTTGCGTGATGGAGTGTCTGTGTAAAAATATGTATGGGTTCGACGAATATGTCATTATAAATGGAAGAGTATATAATCGTTATCTTTCTTTTGTTGAGGATATGTTTGTTAAATATGATCCGCAGGTAAAGGGAGATTATGAGGCGGCACCATTTTCCATCTACGAGTCGAATGATCCTTTTTTCTATGATCAAAAAGGTAAACGATTTATATACAATAATTACGGGGCAATGATTTCCGTGGAACCGGCGTCAGGTGTTTTCAATCCGGCAGAGATGGAGTCCACGATGGTTTATGGGGCGGCTTTCGAGGATAACGTGCGGGCGGTGATGGAGGATGCTGATGGACATCGTTTCGTGATCGCGGCCCAGAAGAGAGTGGAATACGATGATGAGTCTTACGATTCTTATATTCGGGTTATTCCGATTCGGAAAGTCGATTTGAACCAGGCCGGTATCGCGGGGGCTACCTGTTTTGCTGTTTCCTCTAAAGATGTTGATTTCCTTTATTATGGTTATCAGGATAAAGTGGTATGCGTGAGTACTGTAACCGGGAACGTGCTGGCTACTTACGACGGGTTTGAGGATGGATGCACGATAGATTATATCGAGTTCGACCGTTCCGAAAACCCGGATCGTTTGTACGTGGGGGTAAGTGACGGTTCCGGGAAAGCGAAATCCGGTTCTATTTATTATTTGAAAATGAATAGTAACGGGAGTTTGGAAGAGGAAAACCACTTTAGTAACGTGTGTGGTAAAGTTGTCGATTTTGAATATAAGAAATAAGATGAATCGTTTGTATATTCTAGTGATATTGATCGTTTGTATGGCTTGTCAATCAAGCCATCAAACGACGTTAAAAGGCGTGATCAAGAATTATGATGGCGCTTTGGTTAGAATCGCTGTTCAGGGAAGCCTGAAACGAGACACGCTGAAAGTGAACGAAAAAGGGGAATTTCAGTATATTCCCGTTGTTCCTCAAAAGGGGGAGGTGTACGAGTTGTTCGTGAAGGGTTATCGTCCGGGAGTTCCGTTATTTTTGTCGGGGGGTGATCAGGTGAATGTTGAGATAACTTTGTTGCCGGAACAAGTGGTGGAGTGCGTTTTTTCCGGTGACAGGGAAAGGGAGAACGAGTATTTGGCCGCTTTGTACGCAATTGAAGATTCACGAGAATGGTATTCTCCGGAGGTAACAACTCTCGCATTCAAGGATTTCAAATTAAGAACAGACGAAAAAGAAAAGCAATTACAAGCTTTAGCGAACCGGATTAAAGATCAGGATGTCCGGGAACGTTTGGCCCGGCAGGCTTATCTCTGTTTTCAGGTCCGTCGGGTTTCATGGTATTGCTCCGGTTCACGGGAGAATGTGGATGATCCGGATTTTCCTACGTTCGTGGCGACAATTAATCTTAACGATTCGTTGACTTGTAGCGAGGAACTTTTAGAGTACGTGATCGGTTGGCATTTAAGTCAGGATACAAGCCGGGACTGGAGCGATTACCCGAGGAAAAGCCTAGAGCTGGTTGGGCGATTGATAACTGACCGGGCGATGAAAAATTACCACCTGACTTCCATGTTCCGAAAATACTTGAATCAATCCGTGGCGTTAAGTTTACAAGAGGCCTATGAGTTATATAATACCTTGTGTACGGACGAGAATTTGAAGAGGGAAGTTGGTGAAGAATATAAAGAATATGTCCGTGTGAATGGAAATTTGATGAAAGGGAGCGTGGCTCCGGATTTTGAAATGATGGGAGTGACCGGGGAAAAGTGCAGGTTATCAGATTTTAAGGGGAAAGTTCTTTTGGTTGACGTCTGGGCCACGTGGTGCGCTCCTTGTCGTGAAGAGTTGCCTTATATGGCGAAATTGAAGGAGTATTTTAAAAAGGACAACCGGATTGAGATTATCAGCGTGGCGGTGGATAATAACACGAATACTTGGAAAAAGTTTTTAGAGAAGGAGAAGCCGGCTTGGGAACAATACATCGTGGATAAAAAGACCAATGATTTTCTGGAAAAAGAGTACCGGATTGTCGGGATCCCTCATTTTATGCTGTTAGATCAGGAGGGACGTTTTATTGCTTATTCGTTTGTTCGTCCTTCTGAACCGGAGTGTGTTGAATTATTAGAAAAACATTTAAATTGAATATGATGATGAAAAATTTATTTATGATATTATGCTCCTTCTTCCTGTTTGTGGGAGTTAGCGGGATGGCAAAAGGTATGAACGACGGTCAAATTCGGGGGAAGATCAAGGATTTTACCGGGGGTGACGTGATGGTAATTTATTACGTGGGGCAGGAAATGAAAGTGGACACGCTTCAAGTAAGCGATGCGGGAGTATTTGTCTATGACGTGAAAATTGATGAGCCGTCCCGGGCTTTTCTGGTATTTGAAAATTATGGTTGTTCGGTGGATCTTTTCCTTGAGAGCGGAATGGACGCGGACCTTGACATTTCTTTCCATACCGAAAAATATGAGGAGAGTGATATCTATGTTCCGGATGTTACCTACACGGGAGATAATGCCGATTGCTATCATTTTATGAGAGATAGTGATGGTTGGGAATATGAATCATGGCCTTTTGAACGTTTGGATACCATGAGTTTTGCCGATTATCGAGAAGGTTATTTAGAAAACGTCGATCAAGTTAAGTCCGACTTGATGAAAGTGAAAAGTCCGGCTTTTAAAAGGATGATGGTGGACATGATTGACCAATCAATCCCCGCGAATTTATTTCGTCATGCTTGGTCAAAACCCCGGGAAGACGCTGATTTTGTTCGTTGGGTAGAGGCATTCGACCGGAATGATCCGGATAATATGGAGATGGCCGAGAGATATGTTCGCTGGTATCTTCAACGTCATCCGGCAGGAAAAGAACAAAATAGAGCCATGTATTATTTGAATACCTTGACTCAAATATTCACGAACCAGGAAATCGTTAATGATATGGCAAATGATTTTATTGATAATTATTTGAAACAGGCTCCTAAAGATATGACCGAAGTGTTTGGGTTGTACAAACAGGTTTCCACGGATACCGTTGTGCATGCCGAGATGCAGAAAGTGTATGATCACTATATAAACATGATGCCCGGCGCACCGGCTATTGATTTTGAGATGACAGATGTTAATGGGAAAAAATACCGATTGTCTGATTTTAAAGGGAAAGCTGTTTATATTGACGTGTGGGCTACTTGGTGCGGACCATGTTGCATGGAGATTCCTTATATGGAGAAATTGGTAAAACATTATGCCAAGAATAAAAAGATTGAATTCTTGAGCATCTCGTTAGATGAGAACCAAAAGAAATGGAAAAAGAAACTGACAGAAGATAAGCCGGAGTGGAAGCAATTTATTTGTCCGGATAATTTCCAGTCGACTCTATGTCAAGAATATGATATTGATGGGATTCCTCGTTTTCTGTTTTTCGATAAGAAAGGAAAAATTATTTCCTTAGGGGCTCCTAGACCTTCTTCTTCCAAGATTATAGAGTATATTGATCAGCATATTAATAGATGATTGTTCGATCGGCCCTTGTCTGATTGTGTTAGATTATTATTGACTGACTAATTTGTAGCTTACAGATTAGTCAGCTTTAAGTATCTACTAAATTTTTCAACTTTTTCCCGTTCTAGGATTAACTTCACATTCTTTATTGGTCTATAAATTTTATCCACTATATAGGGTTTTGTTTGTTGGAAAGAATGTTTTATATTTGTCCGTGATCATTTGGACGAAAGGGTTATAATTTGGTACGGGAAGATATTTATCAAGAGTTATATTTAGCTATTACGGAATTACCTGAAGATTGCAGGGAGATATTTTGGTTATACTTTCAAGGTAAGAATAACAAGGAAATTGCAGAAATTCTTTCTCTTCCGGAAAAAGACGTGCGAGCTTGTAAAAGGGAGGCTATTTATCGATTAAAAAGCCGCCTGGGAGGTCTATTTTTCTGGTTGCAGATCATGAGAATCGTGTGAGGAGAATGTGTCAAAAGTTCGTAATGTCTAGGGACTTTACGAACTTTTGACACTCTTTCTTCTAGGGTAGATATTGATAACCTAGTTTTTCGCTGATCTCCATGTTGTTTTTGATCGGTAGGATGGTGAAACTCCAGTGGTAATCTTTGTTTGTCGAGAGCTTGTATTTGGGGTAAGGTTGAGATCCCCAGCTATCGTCCCCGGCAACTCCCATCATGCGGTGATCTATGCATACTTCCACGAAATTACGAGGGAAGATGTCGTTGATATGCGTTTGTTTGGGTTTTCGGTTTTTCGCCATGAGCGGGTCATGGGATTCGTCTTTCGTGAAGTTTTGCCATTGATACGGGCGGTTGGATTCTTCGGAGTCGAAGTCTTCTATCCGGTTCCGGGAAACGTTAAACTCCATGAAGTTCGAGTCGGCAATGAACAGGAGGCCCTCCCCGTTTTTATCCGTGAGGGCCAGCCAGCGGGTTTCTGTTTTGTGGCCGTTTTCTTGTGGGCGTACATAGGGAACGTATTGTTGCTCGGCAGTGCTTTTGTAGTACCCGATAAGTGTTCCGTTGTTTCGGTCACAATAGTTTTCCTCGGGTCCCCGCCCGAAATACTCCAGTTGATTCACGTCCGTGGGAACCCTGAAACGTACCCCGATTCGGGGAAGTTCTGGCGCATCCGGTTGAGTTTCTAGGTGACAGGCCACGTGGATCATGCCTGATGGGTATAACGTGTAGGACACGTGATATTTGCTGTTGGTTTCCTGAAGTCTGTACGTGATGGTCAGGTTCGTGTTTGTTACGGAAGTAGAGGTTCTGATTCCGGCAATCTTGAAATTTTTGCTTGCCTGTTTCCAGCCTTGTTGACGATTCGGCATCCCGTTACCATAGTCGTTATCCGTGGGACCCCTCCAGAAGTTGGGTTGGAATCCGAAATCTTCAGCAATATATTGAACGCCATTAGTCCGGTAGGACGTCACGTATCCTTTTTGCTTGTTGAATACGAAGTCGATATTCGAGCCGGATATATGAATGTCCGGTCCGTTTTCTTCCATGGTCAGCGTTTTTTCGGGGGTAGGACGGAACACGGGTGCTGGGGTGTAATCCGGTAATCTGAATTGTTCCGAGGCCACGATGTAGCCGGCAGGGACGGAGAGATTCGCTTGCTTGGACTTCACGTAGAGATTTAGGAAATACTCTGTTCCGGGTTTATTTTTTACGTTTCTGAGTGGAATCGTGAGTTGTTTGTTTGTCCCGGGGGCGAGATGCTGCGAGGGAAGGGTTCTGGACTGCACGGTTTCCGTGTTTGCCTGTATCGTGTACTCGATCGTGTATTGATTCAAGTTCGTGAAATCGTATCGATTTTCTACTCGGATGATTCCTTTTCTCAGATCAACGGGCTGAAACCACACGTACTGGTAGGCTTTTTTTATCTCGGTTAAACCGGGATGCGGTTCCCGGTCCGGACCAACCACTCCGTTACACAAAAAGTTCCCGTCTGACGGGGAGTTTTCTCCGAAATCTCCACCATAAGCCCAGAACGGGGTTCCCGTTTCGTCTTTCACAAGGATGCCTTGGTCAATCCAATCCCAGATGAACCCGCCTTGTAAATTGGGGTAGCGATAGATTGCATCCCAGAGATCCATGAAGTTTCCGGTGCTGTTTCCCATGGCATGGGCGTATTCTGACATAATGTAAGGGCGGTCTGTTTGGGTGTTACCCCATTTTTCCAGCGTGTTTGCACCCGGGTATTGCGGACAGTAGATGTCCGTGTTCCATTCAAGCAGGGCTCTCTCGTACTGTACGGGACGTGTTGTGTCCTTGGATTTTAGCCAGTTATAAGTCATGTAAAAATTATACCCGTTCCCGGCTTCATTTCCTAAGGACCAGAATGTAATACAGGGATAATTTTTCCCGGTTTCGTACATATTCATGGTCCGGTCCATGTGGGCATTCAGCCAGTTCGGATTATTTCCTAACGTTCTTCCTTTGCGAAGATCGTATCCCATACCGTGGGATTCTATGTTCGCTTCATTGCATACGTAAAATCCGTATTCATCACAAAGTTCGTAAAAGCGTCTTTGTTGGGGATAATGGCAACAGCGTATGGCGTTAATATTGTGACGTTTCATGTTTTCGAAATCTTTACGCATGTGCGCCTCACTGAGAACGTGGCCCGTGTGCTCGTCGTGTTCGTGGTAATTCATGCCCTTAATCAGTACGGCACGACCGTTTACTAGGAATTGGTTACCCCGGATTTCCAGTTTTCGGAAACCAACCCGGAAAGGAATGACTTCGGTGGTTTTCCCCGGTTGTTCGATCCGGATAAATAATTGGTACAAGTTTGGAGTTTCTGCCGTCCACGGGGCAACTTGTGGAATTTTCGCCTCGAAATGAACCGTTGTTGCAGAATCTATTTTAATGGTTTGTGTCCCTTCTGCCACTCGTGTTCCCGAGGTGTTTTCCAGTTGATAGAACACGGTGACCTGTCCCGGTTGCCGGGGATTGGTGTTTTCCATGAATAAATCTAGTCCGAAAAGTCCGTTCTTGTACGTGCTGTCCAGATCTTGACGGATTGAGAAATCCCGAAGATGCAAGGGTAATTGTGCGAATAAGTAAACGTCTCGTTCGATTCCGCTGATTCTCCAAAAGTCCTGACATTCCAGGTAGCTTCCCGTTGACCATCTATATACTTCTAAAGCGATGAGGTTACGTCCCGGTTTTAGGTAGCGGGTAATGTTATATTCTACGGCATCTTTGGAGTCCTCACTGTACCCAATCTTGGTGCCGTTCACGTACAGGTAGCATCCTGATTTTACCGCACCGATATACAGGAATATCTCTTTCCCATTCCATTGTTCGGGAATCTCGATATATTTCCGATAAGATCCCACAGGGTTTTCTTCCGGCAAAAGAGGCGGTTGCGGGTTACGGGGACAGAATTCGTAAGGATGATTCGTGTAGAGTGCATTTCCGTAACCGTTTATTTCCCAGTTCGCCGGGACTTCAATCTCGTCCCATGCAGAATCGTCAAAATCTGTTTTATAAAAGTTTACCGGGCGTTTTTTGTAGGAGGAAACCCAGTTGAATTTCCATTTCCCGTTGAGCGATTTATAATCGAACGACGTGTTGAAATCGTTGCTCCGGGCTTTATCCACATCACTATAGGTCATGAACGCCGTCCGGGGATATTCTTTCCCGATAAAAGGTATGGTCTCATCTTGCCATTCCGGTTTCACTTGCATGAAAGCTGTAGAACAGATTAAACAACAGATAATCGTGGAAAATAGTTTTTTCATTTTGTATGTGGTTTGAGATTTTAGAATCTAAAGATAGTGCTTTTTTGTTAAAAGTGGTAATATTTGTCTTAAAGCTTTGCAATGTCGTATTTTGAAAGAAAAATAATTTGGTTAAGATGGAAGTCCATGATGATGAACAAAACTCTATCTTTGTCGCCAATTTAATGTAATCATTTGCAATTATGAATGTAAAAGCTAAAGGATACGTGTTAGGGGTCATTGCGGCAGCAACCTATGGGATGAATCCCTTGTTTGCTCTTCCCCTGTACGAGGCGGGTATGAATCCGGATTCAGTTCTTTTTTTCAGATATTTATTTGCTATTCCGGTGTTGGGGATGATGATTAAGCTACGGGGAAGAGATTTTAAATTGAAGCGAAAAGAAATATTTCCGTTAATTATCATGGGATTATTAGTTGCTCTTTCGTCTCTTACCTTGTTCCAAAGTTATAATTACATGGCGGCTGGAATCGCGTCGACCTTGTTATTCGTATATCCGATCATGGTGGCGTTGATCATGGCTTTTCTTTTTAAAGAGAAGTTGACTTTACAGACGATTTTGTGTATTATGTTGGCCTTGGGGGGAATTGCTTTACTTTATAAAGGTGAGGATGGTTCGGTGCTGAGTCTGACAGGAGTAATGCTGGTTATCGCTTCTGCTTTGTCATATGCCATTTATATTGTTGCTGTAAATCGGCCCTTGTTGCGGGAAATTGCAACACTGAAACTGACATTTTATGTTTTAGTTTTCGGGTTGTCGTTGTTTTTGGTTCGTGTCGATTTCGGGGCCAGTCTGCGTGTGGTTGATACGTGGTATCTGTGGGGTAATTTAGTTGCCTTGGCCGTATTCCCGACTGCCATATCATTTCTTTGCACCACTCAAGCCATCCAGTATATCGGTTCTACCCCGACGGCTATTTTAGGGGCTTTGGAGCCCTTGACAGCGGTATTCTTTGGGGTGACGATTTTTGGAGAGCCCTTCACCGTGAGAGTGGGGTGTGGGATCATGATGATTGTTTTTGCCGTGACGATTATTGTCGCTGGAAGTAACGTCACGACTTATTTAGTACGTTTTAGGAAGCTTTTCCCGAAACTCCCGATAAAGAGAAAGCCGACGTGTTAATTTGTTAAACGTATTTCACTAGTGCCTAAATTGTATATTTAGGAGAAATCGTTTGTTATTGATGATATGGGGATAGTCTTGATTCATAATGTTTTATTGTCTTGTTTTTGTCTGTGTTCATTTTGAACAATCTTTTTTTATATGATTTTTTTTCTCATCTTTGTTTTATCCATGATTAGAAATTGAGTGTTTGATGGATAAGGAGATGCGATATAGAAAGTTTAGGCGCAATGTGGACTACCTTGTAAGGCGATTACAGGATGGTGATGAGTATGCCTTTGCTTTTTTCTTGGATACATATGGGAAATCTCTTTATTTTTATTGTAATTCAATTCTTAAAAATAGTACTTTCTCTGAAGATATTGTGCAGGAAAGTTTCGTAACCCTGTGGGAGAGACGTCAAGATTTTATGTCCTTACTTCCGATTCGGGTTTTTCTTTACCAGACGGCTCGTAATAAATGTTTGGATTTATTAAAGCATGAGCAGGTTGTTCATAAACATGAAGCGGCGTTGATTCAAGAGTTAAGTGAAGATTCTTTGGATGAGAAAATGATTGAAGAAGAGGTGCTTGGGGAAATTTATCGGGCAATTGACGAATTACCTCCAGAATGTAGACGAGTATTCCGATTAGGATTAGAAGGATTAAGTAATCAGGAAATAGCAGATTCGTTATCTATATCGATCAATACGGTTCGGACTCAGAAACAGAGAGCTATGATTGTATTAAAAAAACGTTTTAGCATGGGTACTCTTTTGGTACTTTTTGGAATGGTGGATTTATTTAATTGAATTTTTTTTCAAAAAAAATCTGATTCTTGTCATCTTTTTGAGAAGGGTGGTCGTTCTTTGTGCAGAATATAAAATGACAGGATATGCATGATGATAATAATTTGAAAATAGCCTCATGGATTGCAGCTTGGCTGAATGGTACTATTCAGCAAGAGGAGGAAAAGATGTTGGAGGAGTGGATCCATGAGAATGACGAGCATCGACTATTCTATGAACGGCTGGTAGAGCGGGATTATTTGACGGGGAGGTTGCAAGAGTATGAAAATTATTCATTAGAAGCATTGAAAGAACGAGTGATGTTTTCGGTAAGCAAACAGGGAAAGCGTATTCGTCTTATTCGGCGTATAAAACAAATTGCTGCAATTTTATTAATACCACTTATTGCCGGAAGTGTATTTTTATTCATGGTGGAGAAAAAAGAAATATCTCCGTTAGCTACAGATATTATTCCTGGTAAAGAATGTGCCGTGCTGGAGATGGCTGACGGGCGGAAAGTGGAATTGGGTCTAGGGAAAAATCTAGGGCAATTACAATTGGAAGGAACTGTAGTAACGAATGATTCCAATCGTCTTGCTTATAAACAAAATCACTCGGGTAACCCATCTACACTGGAATATAACACCATTATTATCCCCCGGGGAGGCGAATATCAACTGATCTTATCCGACGGTTCTCGGGTATGGTTAAATTCTGATACCCGTTTACGATATCCGGTTAGTTTTATCGGGGAAAAACGAGAGGTATATCTTGAGGGAGAGGCTTATTTTGAAGTTTCTCATTCCGATAAGCCTTTTGAAGTACATGGGGGAGGACAGTGTGTGCGTGTTTTAGGAACTTCATTTAACGTGATGGCTTATGGGGATGAATCTAAAGTGCAGACAACTTTAGTTTCGGGTAGTGTACGGGTAGTATTGGATCAATCTGATAAAACTGTTTTGCTGACGCCGGGACATCAAGCGGAAATGGATAAAAATAGTGGAAAGATAACTATGCGGGAAGTAAATGTTGAGAATTATATCGGATGGAAAGATAAACTTTTCATGTTTGACGAGGAAGATATGGTTACGATTATGAATAAATTGGCCCGTTGGTATGATGTGGATATTATTATTGAGACACCGGAATTGAAAGAAAAAGTATTTTACGGGGTAATTCGGAAATACGAGAATATTTCTACGATATTGGATATGTTGAAAAAAACTCAAAATATTGATTATTTGATAGAAGGTAAAAAGATTGTAATAAAAGAAGTCCGCTAAGTTTTAAGGACTTACCGGACTGTTGTAATTTTAAAACTCGCCTCGGATTGGCATTTGATGCGAGTATTTAAGTAAAAACTAAACAAATGTATGAAAAAAGATGAATTAATTCTCCATCCATGGCGATGGCGTGGAAAAAAAATGCTAGTGATGAAACTTGTTATGCTTATGGTGTTGTTGCCGGTGTTTGCGTTTGCAATGCCGACTTATAGTCAGAAACAAATTAAGATGGAGGTTCAAGATGTAAGCTTGGAACAGGTGTTAAAAGAGTTACATGCACAATCTGGGTATTATATTTTGTATAATAAACAGGATGTACAGGGGGTAAAAAATGTGAGTTTGAAAGTAAATGGAGCCTCGGTAGATGAGGTGTTAAAGTTGTGTTTACGAAATACATCTTTACAATATGAGATTGAAGATCAGACAATCCTGATCTCTGTCAAGAAGGTTAATAATGAACCGGAGAAGAAGGAAAGCGTGGTTCTTAAAGGAGTGGTGAAAGATTCAAAAGGTGGCGTTTTACCTGGGGTGACAGTTATGATTAAAGGGACGAGTGTGGGGACTGCGACCGATATGGATGGAAATTATTCCATGAATATTCTAAAACAGGATACTGTTACTCTGATATTTTCGTTTGTGGGAATGAAAACGAAGGAAGTGAAATGGGCTGGTCAATCAGAACTTAACATCACGCTGGAAGATGAGGTGAGTGAGATGGATGAGGTGGTCGTGACAGGTATTTTCCAGCGTAAAAAAGAGAGTTTTACAGGTTCCACTGCTACATTCAAGAAAGAAGAGTTGAAGATGGTTGGAACGCAAAACCTGATTCAGAGTTTAAAGACACTAGATCCTTCTTTCGTGATTATGGAGAATAACGATTACGGTTCTGACCCTAATCGTTTACCGGATATCGAAATTCGTGGTAAAAGTAGTGTTGTAGGATTGAAAGAACAATATGATACCGATCCGAATCAGCCGTTGTTTATCCTTGATGGTTTCGAGACTGATTTGCAAACAGTGGTAAATTTGAATATGGACCGTGTGCAATCTGTAACAATATTGAAAGATGCTGCATCCACGGCTTTGTATGGTTCGAAAGCTGCAAACGGTGTTGTTGTAATTGAGACCAAACAGCCGGAACCAGGAACATTCCGAGTGTCATACAATGGTAATTTTTCTTTGTCTATCCCCGATTTGTCAGATTATAATTTGATGAATGCACGTGAGAAATTGGAATTTGAACAGAAAGCTGGTTTCTACAAATCGGATTATACATATGATGCCCAAGAACAATTATTTTTGGATAGTTTGTATAATCTTCATCGTGCGAATGTGGCAAGAGGTGTTAATACTTATTGGTTAAGTGAGCCGTTACGAGTAGCATTGGTACATAAACACAATATTTATGCAGAAGGAGGTGACAATGCTGTACGTTATGGTTTGGGTGTTACCTATAATGGAACAGATGGAGTGATGAAGAATTCGGGAAACGACGTTATCGGTATGAATTTTGATTTGAATTATCGAAAAGGGAAATTCCGTTTTTTCAACAAGATGTCATTTGATTATACGAAAAAAGAAAATCCGACGGTAAGTTTTTCAGAGTATGCAAAAGCAAATCCTTATTTTGAAAAGTATGACGAAAATGGTAATGTTACCCGTTATTTAGAAGAATATTATACTGTTAATCAACAGCACTATACGGTTGAGAATCCCTTGTATAATGCAAGTTTGAACAGTTATGATCGTCAAAAAGGCACGAGTTTTATCAATAAATTTAATGCAGAATACCGCCCGGTGGAAGAAGTGATGGTGCGGGGACGTATCAGTTTGGAGAAAAAATCAGAAAAAGCTGAGTATTTTCTGTCCCCCGAGCATACTTCTTTCGATGAAGTGGCACGAACCCAACGGGGAAGTTATAAATCGACGGATTACGACACTTGGATCTATGACGGGGAGTTAACTGTGACTTATGGTAAATTGTTTAATGACGTACATCAATTAAATGCTGTATTAGGTGCTAACTTCCGTTCGTCTGAGTTGAAGACAGAGGCTTTCGAGGCTGTGGGTTTTCCTGTTGGTGATTTTACCCGTCCGTCTTTTGCCACCAGTTTTCCGAATGGCGGTAAACCGGACTACACGGAAACGGTCACCCGCTCCAACAGTTGGTATTTGAATATGGGGTATGCTTTCGACAACCGCTATTTGTTTGATGCAAATATTCGTTTAGATGGTGCTTCGGTTTTTGGGAGTAATAAACGTTATACAGAAACGTGGTCGGTAGGGGTGGCATGGAATATTCATAACGAAAACTTCTTGAAAAATGCCGAATGGATGACTTTATTGAAAGTGAGGGCATCAATCGGTAATCCTGGTAATCAGAATTTTGATGCTTATCAATCGTATACTACGTATTCTTTTAATAATTGGAGCTCTAATAACTTTGGAACAAGTTTGTTGGTAGATGCATTTGGTAATCCTGACTTGAAATGGCAAAAAACGTTAGATATGAATGTGGGTGCTGATATTGCTTTATTGAGGAATCGTTTCAATATAAACTTCGACTATTATCAGAAAAGAACCGACCCTTTGTTGGCAGTAATCAGTTTGCCCTCCTCAGTTGGTACAAAAACGATAGCCACAAATATCGGAGAGCAATGGAACACGGGGTACAGTGCTACAGTTAAATATTCACCAATTTACCGCCCGGAGGAAGGTATCAATTGGAATCTGAGTTTGAATTTCCGTCACCAAAAGTCTGAATACCGGAATATTGGCAATAGCTTGAGTCAATTTAATGCACAAAATGAAAATACAAGCTTGGTGCGTTATTACGATGGAGGTAGTCCTACAGCCTTATGGGCAGTACGTTCTTTGGGAATCGACCCGGCGAATGGTAAAGAAGTATTCTTGAAAAAAGACGGTACATATACTTATACATATGAGACAAAAGATGAGGTTCAGGTAGGAGATACAGAACCTGATTTGGAAGGAGTTATTGGTACTACGCTGTATTATAAGGGATTTTCCTTCTCTGCACATCTACGCTATAGTTTGGGAGGTGATGTCTTCAACGAGGCATTGTATACCAAAGTGGAAAATATTTCCGAAAATAACTTGAAATATAACCAAGATAAGCGTGCATTGTATGACCGTTGGGAAAAGCCCGGACAACACGCCCGGTTCAAAGGAATCTCTCTAACTGAAACAACACAAATGTCTTCGCGTTTTGTGCAGCGTTCTAATTTCCTGAAAGGAGAGTCTTTCTCAGCTGGTTATGATTTCCCAAAAGAATGGATTGAGAAAGCCGGATTTTCAGCCTTGCGTTTGCAGGTGAATATGAATGATGTGTTCCGGATATCAAGTGTGAAAGAGGAACGGGGTATTGAATATCCTTTTGCACGTATGGTATCGGCATCAGTATCTGTAACTTTTTAAAATCGGATGATTATGAAGTTTGATAAATATATTAAAATCGGAGTTTTGGGTATCGCTTTGTGGTCGCTTACTGGATGTACAGATTGGTTGGATGTACAACCGGTGGATCAGGTGGCGGAGGAACAAATGTTTACTTCGGAAGAAGGATTTCGTCAAGGGTTGAATGGCGTGTATGTCGAATTGTGTAGTTCCAGTCTCTATGGAGGAGATCTGTTGACAGGTACTGTGGAAGTATTAGCGCAGCGTTATAAATTTGCCAATTATGGTACTATGCAGAACTTGAATAGTTTGGGACAATTTGATTACACGACCGATTACTCGAAATCTAATTTTGCCGGTATTTGGGAAAAAGGATATGCTTTGATTGCCAACGTGAATACATTATTGAAAAATGCCGATGAGAAAAAGAATTTGTTCACGGGTGATCAATATAATTGGATTACAGGTGAGGCTTATGCGTTGCGTGCCATGTTGCATTTCGATTTGTTACGCTTGTTTGGTCCTGTCTACAAAACCAACAAAGAAGGACGTGCCATTCCTTATAACAAAGAATTTGTATTGTCCGGTACGGATCTGTTGTCAGCTTCGAAAGTATTGGAATATGTTATTGATGATTTAAAGGAAGCTGAAAGGCGTCTAGCTAATGATCCTGTTATTGAACAGGGCCCGCTATTGGAGGAAGGGTCTACGGAAGAAGAGAATTTTTGGCATTATCGGACATTTCGTCTAAACTATTATGCGGTAAAAGCTCTTCAGGCACGAGTGTATTTGTATGCGGAAATGTTTAGCGAAGCCTTGGCGGCAGCTCGTGAAGTTGTGGCAGTGCAGGAACAATATTTCCCCTTTACCACAAAATCGCAAGTGACCGATGGTCAGAAACCTGATAGGATATTCTCTTCTGAATTGGTATTTGCTTTACAATATCCGAACCGTAATAAAATCTTTACCGATTATTTCACTCCGGATTTGAAAGATGACCAAATGTGGCTTACCCCTTCTACCTATTTGGAAAATATTTTCGGTACACTAGCGTTGAATGATTGGCGTTATGAGTCTAATTGGAAAGTAGCATCAGGACATACCAATAGATGTTTCTATAAATATTCTGATTTGGAAACCGATGCCTATTACGCTGATTTACTACCGATGATTCGGATGTCGGAGATGTATTATATCATTGCTGAGACAGCCGAAAATGAAACCGATGCATTGGCAAGTATCAATCTTGTACTGGACAATCGTGGCGTCGAATTGTTGACTTCCGTTTCCCAGTTGGAGAGTACATTGCTGAACGAATATCAAAAGGAATTTTGGGGAGAAGGGCAGTTGTTTTTCTATTACAAACGGATGAATGCTTCAAGTATCCTTTCAGCGTTCTCCGGTGGTAATGTGAATATGAACGATACTAAATACGTTTTGCCTTTGCCGCAAAGTGAAACGGATTTTAGATGACTTAAAACGTAATGTATTATGAATAAGACTATATTATTATGTTTGGCCTTGACTTGCTTGTTAAGCTTGGTAGGTTGTGAACAAAAGATCGACACTTGGTCTGGACAAAATGTCGCATACATAAATATGGAGGTAGATTCTACAGTAGTTTCCTTTGCCTATCTGGATGAGGATGTGGATACGGTATCGGTAGAGATTGCCGTGATGGGTGATGTGGAAGAAGGTGTGAGCCGTTATGTGGAAGTGAAGTTAGTAGAAAAGAATGCCATGGTGGGAGAAGATTATGAAACTTTAGCTGAACGCTATGAAGTGCCGAGTGGAACAACTTCTTGTGTGGTGCCCGTTGTGGTGAAACGCCCGAATGACGAATCGGATAAGGAAGTGATTTTAGAATTAGTGGAAAATGATGACTTTTATTTGTACTATCAAGATGATGTGCTTACGAGCGGTTCGGCAGTTGTTTATTCGAAGACTACACACCGTATTCTGTTCAATAACGTGATGAAAGAAGCTCCCAACACTTGGAATGAGTATTACTTTGGGACTTTTTCTCCTCTCAAGTTCGAGACTATTTGTACGGTTATGGAAATCCCGCGTACTTCTTTCCTCTCCACTTCTTATATGGGATTCGGACGTATAAGCTACATCGCCAATTACATGAAAGCCTATTTGGATGAACACCCAATAATGGATGGAGATAAGGAGATGAGAATGGGAGACTTTTTGTATCAATAAAAAAATAGGAATATGATGGAAAAATTGAAATATGCTCTCTTGTTCGTGCTTGGTGTACTATCATTCGCCAGCTGCTACAGGGATTTGGGGAATTATGATTATTCGGAAATTAATCAAGTGACCTTTTCCGGTTTCCCAGAAGAAATGCAATATGCCTATCGTCTGGTAGATACTGTGCGGGTAACCCCTGTGATAGAAGGTTCTTTAGAGGGAAAAGATTTAAATAATTATTCGCTTAAATGGCAAGCGGTAGTGAAATCCGGTTCGGTGGATGGTGCGACAACTTTTGATTTGGACAGTAATCGGTTAGACTTGAAATATTTCGTGCAACTACCGGAAGCAAAATACACCGTTTATTTGCTGGTGGAAGATAAAACATCGGGAGTCACTTGGCGTCAAGGATTTGATTTGCAAGTGACCTCTGCCACCTATGAAGGTTGGTTGATTTTGTCAGAGGATTCAGAGGGATTTTCACGTTTGGACATGATTTCGACTTCTACACCTGAAGAAGAAATAATCAGAAACCTATGGGCTGATAGTCCGTTGCGGGAATTTAAGGGACCGAAGTCGCTTCATTTGTTAGGAGGAATGTCTGCGCCTCGTCCCGTTTATTTCCTTGCCGAAGAAGCACAAGCAAAATTGGATGACGATGATTTCAGTTATGATTATGAAAACGATTTGAGGTATGAGTTTGCAGAGTGGCGTGATGGTTTTGTTCCTACTTGTATGGTTGGAACTTATGAAGATTGTCGCCTTTGTATAGGCAAGGATGGTGTGTATGGAAAAGGAACAATAATTGGAGCAATATACGGGATGCGTTTAAATAAACTCGATGGAGAGACGGATTATTTTGATGTTGCTCCGGCAATAGGAATGTCAGGTATTTATTATAACACTTATGGTGGTATGGCAATTTTGTATGACGTGACAAATCAACGTTTTGTACAGGTCACGAGTGATATGAATAAGGTGCAAAAGCCGTCGGCAGAGGAAAAAGTATTTTCCTTTACTACGGGCAAAAGTTTTGTTCATTTATCTAACACGATGCATGGTAGTAGAGGGGAAACATACACAATATTAAAGGACGGTGCCGGAAAGCTTTGGTTATATGGAATAGAGGTTGGTAATTATAATTACGTTGCTCAAGTGGATGGGCATTATTACCAACTAAATGCTCCAGAGATCGAACGTGCAACAGCTTTTGCCGTACATCCGCGTGATTACGATTTGTATTATGCGGTTGATAACAAAATATATTGCTATAACATTAATTCGAAAGCATGTCGTTTATTACCCATCAAGATGGAGAGTGGCGAAATTGTTAATCAGTTTTCAGGAGAGCAAATAACCATGTTGAAGTTCAATATATTTGTAATGGGAGATTATTCGAAACCGGCAGGTAGTGGAGAAATGCAATACCGTTTAATTGTCGGTAGTAAGGAAACTATTGGTGATAATGCTTTGAAAGGTCATGTCCGGATGTTGGAATTACCTGCGACCTCTTCGCAGAATGCCTCTGTTTACCGTTCCTACGATGGATTCGGTGTTGTGAAAGATGTTATATATCGTGAACGAAATTAGTACAATACAATAATGAAAATAATTCAATATATATTATTGGTCTGCAGTCTCTGTCTCTTCGGGGAGACAGGGGCGCAGAACCGCTCCATCGAGTTCCGGGAAGGAAATTGGGAACAAATGCTAAAGATGGCAAAAAAAGAGAAGAAAATGATATTTGTCGACTGTTACACCTCTTGGTGTGGCCCTTGTAAAATGTTGGCGAAAAACATTTTCACACAAGATAGTGTAGCAGACTTCTATAACGCAAACTTTATCTGTTTCCAAATTGATATGGAAAAAGGTGAAGGTCCGGAATTGGCTCGGAAATATGGCGTTGCCGCTTTTCCAACTTTGTTGTATGTGGATAAAGACGGGATGTTGAAACATTGTGTAGTGGGCTACCTGCAGACACACGAATTAATCCTAAATGGAGAAAAAGCGTTGAAAGGCGAACAAACTTTACTTGACTTCCAAAGGCGTTATGATGCTGGTGAGCGTGACCGTGCTTTCGTGAAACAGTACATTGATGTATTGTTCAAAGCATATCGCCCACAGTTGCAAAAAGAGGTGGTCACGGAGTATATCAATGGGCTTTCCGATGCCGAGTTTTATACTCGAGAAACATGGGATATTATTATTCGAAATCTTTCAGACCCTCTTTCTCCGATATTGAAAAAAGTAGCTGCAAAACGCTACTATTTCTCTCATGTTGTTTCCCGCGACACCATTGATATTTTTATTGATTACACTTTGAAAAATGCCGTATCTAGTTTCGTTTGGTGGACGCCTGATAAGGGTGTATTCAATCAGCAACGCTATGACGAACTGCTTGCTTACATTTTTACTCAACCCCTGCCCAAAGTCCCCCAGTATGTGGCATCCCTCTATGCTGCGGCTTATTTGAAAACAGGAGACATTCGTGGTATGTTGGACGAAATATATCGCTCCCTCCAATACGGTATTTTCTATACCCCGCAGGATAAGTTGGACTTTATTCGAAACTTTTTGCGTCATGTTGAAACTTGTGGAAATGAAACATTCATGAACGAGGCAAATGCTTGGTTGGATAAATTGATGGAATCAGCTCCTTCTGGTTATTACAAGTCTGAATACATGAAAGTGAAAGCTCGTATATTGAGAGTGTTAGGAAAGGTAGATGAAGCGAATGAATTAGAGCTGCAGGCTCCGAAAGTAAGAATGTCGTAATGGACTGTCGTCTGTATTATCGAGGTGGAATATAAACTGAACGAGTAAAAAGAAGGTGTCCAAAAAGTACTCATCTGCTGCGTTCCTGCTTCCCAAAGATTCGGTCACGTACTTTAGTACGCTTCCTCGTCTTTGTAAATCAGAGTCTTGCATCTAAGCACTTTTTGAACAACCTTCTAAAATAAGGAAAAAAGGCTGTCTATTTACTTTTGGGACAGCCCCTTTAAGTATCAATTTTTATGCGAATGAAGATATTCGTCTATTTTCTGTTCCAAGCTGCCTAATTGATAAAATCCACTATCGATGATGATCCCATGCTGATCCACTAACACCTTGTGTGGTATTCCCCGAATGGCGTACCATAGAGTGACAGGATCTTTCCATCCTAACAGATTACTACCGTCTATCCAAGGAATATTTTCTTCTTTATAAGCTTTTTCCCACGCCTCTTTATTGTCGTCTAGCGACACGCTGACTACTTCGACGCCTTTTTCATGATAGACTTCATACATCTTTTTAATGGAGGGCATTGTTGCCCGACAAGCGCCACACCAGGAGGCCCAAAAATCGATGAGAACAAGTTTATGCTTTTTATATACATCCGAGAACTTTATTGTTTTCCCATCATGTCCTTTCATCTCGAAATCAATACATTGTTTGCCGGGAGTATTGATCCTTGCATACTTGATAAACTCGAAATAACGTTGACAAGCTTCTGTTTTTTGTACCTGAAATGAAAACATTTTCAACTCCGCTTCAAATTCATCCAGGGATAAGAAATTGCGTACATAAATATCCAATACTTTCAGGAATCGTTCGTCATCTCTATTCTCTCGGATGGTGTTCTTGGCAAACTCGACTTTTTCTTTCACCAGTACTTGATGTTTTTTATAAACGCTGTCTTTGTAGTCTTGGGAAGAATCGTTTTCACCCCAAATTACTTTTCGATATTCATTCTCTTGTTTCTCGATAAGAAACATCTCCTTTCTGAATATTTCGTACTTGTCTTGTGCGAATAAACTGGCGAGAGGACAGAACGTTAAAATAATGATTATAAATATGTTCTTCATGATATTTGGGAGTTAAAATCATTCTTGTTTTTTAGCTACCGCTTGAAATTTACATTGGATCGTCGGGTAAATGGAAGATGATATTTTCACGTTCAGGATTCCCCGTCGCCCGTCTTGGTTCTCGAAACCGATGACACTTCCGGTTGTTACTTCGACTTTATCCATGGCTTTCGAGAAGTCCATTTGTTCCAGTTCCGTATCCCCGACAAGGTCAAAATTGACATTATCCAATGGAATAAATTTTGTTGCTCTCATGGTTGATGCATCATAATCCATCCCATCTGCCACGTACAAGGCCTGTGTTTCCTTGTGGGCTGGATTCAGAAAATAGTGTTTCCCATCGCTTGCCGTGTAAGCGGCCACGTCTATTTCGTCCTTGTGAGTCCCGAAACTGCTATTGGAATAGACCTTGTATTTTGCGGGATTAAAAAACATACTTCCTTGGGTTTTACCAGCAAGTTTATACAACCATAACCAGCTCGTGTTCCGAACATAGTTTACGATCTTGAACGAGGATTTTATACTTCCGGATTTTCCTTTGTCATTATACGCTTTGAAGGCCATGCTAAGTACTTCGCCCACGATTGTTTTGTCATTGGGTACGATAACAGGATAAATCATCATCACGGAGGAAACGGGACGGGATAAATACCCCTCTTCGTCTACCGTCAGTTCCAGTGTTTCATCCACTAAAGCGAACCGGATAGAATCCTTCAATTCATTGAAATCATGGCTTTTCTCTACGATTTCAATGCGACGTAAGGCTGCCCCGTTGGTTGACGCAATAAATTTGAAACTTATCGTGTCTCCCGGTAGGGCTACCACCGTATCGACCGTTTCCATTAACGCCATACTCACTCCATCTGAGGGTTCCAACACGTCGCCGAGTGAGCAGGCAACCATCAGTGACATAATAATTAATGCCTGAAATCCGTTTTTCAATATATTCATTTTCATCATGTTGTCTGGTATTATAAAGGTTTTTGTTCTACTACGAAATTATGTTCTAATTCGGCTTTCGGGATAGGGAAACATAATTGATCGTCATGTTCAAAGTTTGGGTTCATGTCTTTCAACTTCCGATGACCGCCCTCGGTATATCTCACGGCGAGATAGAATATAGCCCCGTTTTCCATTCCGATCTCCCGTACATTCTCTCGGAATATTTCTTCCAGTACGTCTGACAGGGAACTGTAATCGGCCGCATTAAAAGTCGTGTTACCGGAACGAAGGCGTAAGACATTCAGCACGTCCAGACAATCTTTTATGGAAGCATTCGTGCGAGCCATCGCCTCTGCTTTGATCAGGTACATCTGGGCCACACGCATATAATACATCGGACAATCGCCGGATGTGACGTAATGCTTCTTCCACACCTGTGTTTTTCGTGCAGCCGTTCCGTTGCCGAGCATCATGGAATCGAAAGTTGCTTCATAACGTTTATCGTCTTGGGACAGAATCTCGAAATACATCTCTGTCGGTTTATAGGTTGCACCACCGAACATTTTGAACAGGCTCCCCACGTTATCATCCATACTAGGTGGGGTCTTGATATGCCTTGTAAACATCAATTCTTTTGAAGAGTACCCATTGGTAAAAATATCTTCATATTTATCTTCCAATCCGAACTCATCACTGGCGATCACTTCATTTGCCAATCGAATCGCTTCCGCGTAGTCTCCTTCTTCTCCTCGATTCATTAAAATATCCGCTTTAAAAGCTTTTGCTGTTGTAGCACAGGAACGGTATTTAGAATAAAACCGGGGACCGTACTGTATCGCGTAATCTAGGTCCTCGAATATTTTTTCATAGCTCTCTTTTACAGAACTACGTCCCATGCTATTATTCGAGATGGATGAAGGTTCTAGACGAATAATCGGACCGAGAGGGCTGTTTATATCCCAGAAATACCCGTATCTCCTTAGTAGAAATGCATGCCCGAATGCACGGGCGAACTTGGCTTCTGCCAACATTTCTGTTTTCCGGTTCTCGCCAAACAGGTTCTCGGATAATTTGTCCACGTAATAGATGAAATTATTTGCAGCGTTTACCATTTTATAAGCTAATTCCCATGGATCAGCAACATATGAATATTCTTCGGTCAATTTGAAACCTAACAAACCATCTGTTTCGAATGTACCTCGGTAAGTTCCGGTTAGTAATCCCGTGCGGTACTCGTTGTCGCAGATGTAATATGCGCTCATCGTCCCGTAACCCTGTAAATTCGAGAAGATGCCATTTAACGCCGTTTCTGCGGATGTCTCGTTCGTGATTGCATTTTCTCCAACTAAATCATGTGGAGGAAGTTCATCGTCGAACATGTTGTCACATCCCGTTATTGCAAAGAGAAACAATAAACTACATAAAAATATCTTGTTCATAATTAAATCATTTAATGGTTACTTTCACTCCGAAATTGAATGTTCTGGTTTTGGGATAAGCCTCCGTGTCTACGGAAGCCCCTTGGATAGCATCACTGCTCCATGATTCGGGAGAAGGGCCGGGATAGGAGGTGAAGGTACACACGTTATTTGCGGAGGCGAAGACGCTGATGTTTCCGAATATCTTTGTCTTGTCCACGATGTATTTGGGAAACTTGTATTCTAGGTTGACATTTTGTATCTTAAGGTACGAGGCATTATAGACGGAGAAGTCTGTGAAATCATTGTTGTAGAAATCCAATCGCACGCATGGGTAATTGCTATCCGGATTCTCCGGGGTCCAGCGTTTCAGAGCGACGTCCAGCACGTTCGCCGTACCCGTGGAGGCAAAACAGAATTGATTGGCCTCTGCCGTCCATGCCTTTTGTGCCCCGTAACTGAATGTTCCCTGTACGCTTAAGGTGAAGCCTTTCCAGCTTAAACGTGTATTGAATCCACCTTCAAAGTCGGGGCGAGAACATCCTAACACGATTTTATCCTCATGATTTCCATATACTTTATTTACTCGCCCATCACCGTCTTGATCGACAAATTTTAAGTCTCCGGGAATGGTTTTTCGGTAAGAATACTGCTCTTGATATTGATAGTCCGGGTTTAGTGATTCGTAGTAGTCAATTTCTGCTTGGGAACGGAACACCCCGTCGGTTTCAAACCCATAGATCAATCCTAGTGATTCTCCTTCCCGAATAACCGTGTTGCTTAGGTAGGTTTGTCCGGGAGCAGAGATGTATTCTGCGTCAAGCCCGGTAATTTTGTTCTTATTCTTCCCAATATTGAAACCAAAAGACCAGTTCCAATCCTTGTTCTGAATAATTGTGGCTGAGATGTCAAATTCTACCCCCTTGTTCTCGATGTTGGCGAAGTTCACGCTGGTAGATCCCATTCCGGTACTCAATGCCATGGTGAAAGGGTATAACAGGCCTTTCGTGGTCTTCTTGTAGAAACCTAAGGAACCTCTTATTCTCTGATTCTTCAAAAAGCCGAAGTCTAACCCTAAATCATATTGTTTAGTCGACTCCCATTTCAATTCGTTATTCCCGATCTGGCTTGGTATCGTTGCCGGCATATTCTGATAATCGGTAGAGGAATACAAGGTTCTCCATCCGTATTCTCCGACCCAACCATTACCCGTTTTTCCCCATCCGGCACGGATTTTCAAAAAAGATAGCCATTGAGAATCTTTCAAGAAATTCTCCTCGGAAATGATCCACGCTGCGGCGAATGACGGAAAAGTACCCCATCTGTATTTCGGGGAGAACTTGGATGAACCATCTGAACGTATTGTCCCGGTCACGAGGTAACGGTCCATGAATTTATACTCGATTCTTCCCACAAAAGATAGTAGTACGGATCCGCTGGCACTACCGTTTACCGCCCCGTATTTATAGGGGTTAGCTCCTTGCCATATTGCATTCTGCACGTAGTCATCCGGGAAATCAGTCATGGATAGCGTGTAATACTCCTGTTCTTCGTCATTATAATTACTTGCCAGCATGGCGGTTAATTTGTGATTCTCACCGAAATCTTTCATGTATGATAAGCGTATCTCGAGTTCTTTACTATCGGTCTTGCTATGTGTTTTTCTCCCGTAGCCTTTTTGATCTCCCCAGTACCCGCTACCTGCCTGCGTGCGGCTGGATTGATAAGCGTAACGCTCCCCCTTTCGGGTTTGGTAAGTGTATTGGGTGATCAGATTCAGTTCGGGTAAAATTCGAAATTCCAGATTTCCCGTGAGGCGTACATTGTGGTCCTCGCTCTCCGTGGTATTTTCTTCCATTTCGATAATCGGATTTACGACATAATAGGTACGTCCGGAATAGAGATATGAATGTAAATACAGGGAACCATCGTCATTATAAGCTTTAATATCAGGACGGGCTTTCGCTGCGGTAGATAGACCTGCATTATTGCTTAATCTGTCGGATATTGTTCCGGAAACTTTCACGGTAGCTCGGATCCATTTATTAATATCGGCGTTGAAACCGATGTCATATGTATATCTTTCATAATTCGTTCCTTTCACTTGTCCCAGCTCGTTCGTGTATCCCAAAGAGGCGTTATATCCGAAGGAACTACCGCCCCCTCGGATGGAGACTTTATGTTGCTGTTTGGAACCGTCCCGCATGATATATTTCATCCACGGGGTATTTGCCTCTCCAAAGAAATCCGATGCGGCAAATGTTGCGTATTTGGAGTATTTGGTAATATCGTCATACCCTTCTGCTTTTGCTCCATTGCGAACGGCCTCCATGACTAGCATTTTGAACTCGTCCGTGGTTAACGTGTTTACATCGGAAACGAGGCTCGTTGTGCTATAATCATAGCTGTAATTGATTACCGGTTTTTGGTCTCGTCTACCGCCTTTCGTCATAATCATGATGACCCCGGCTGCGGCTCTTGAACCATAAATGGCTGCGGAAGAGGCTCCTTTCAGTATGTCGATGCTCTGAATATCATCCGGGTTTAATTCGTTGATGTCAAAATCACTTGTCATCGGGACGTTATCCACCACGATTAAAGGAGAGGTGGCCCCGCTTAATGATGGGACTCCCCGAATTTCTAACCGGGCAGGACTACCGGGAGCTCCGTCTCCTGCTAAAATACTCAAGCCAGGAATTTGGCCTTGCATCATGTGGGCCACGCTTGTTGCTGTCGATTCCTCGATAATTCGGGAGTCAAAACTTGCCACTGATCCGGTCAAATCTTTTTTGGTTGTTGTTCCGTAACCGATAACGACAACCTCTTCTACTTCGCTTACCTCTTCTTCCAATACTACATTCAATGTTTGTTGTCCGGTCCACTTTACTTCTTTCGTCTTCATTCCCACGAACGAGAATGATAGGATTAGAGAATCCCGTTTTTCTACGTTTATCACGTATTCACCTTTCACATCCGTGGATACACCGACGGTTGAACCTTTAATCAAGATCGTAACCCCCGGTAAAGGAGTACCTTCTTTGTCTTTCACGATCCCTCGGATGACGATGGTTTCTTTTTGCGTGTCATTTACTGGATCTTCTGACATGAAAAGTTCGTTCATTCCCGTGTGATGCCTTGTGGGGTTAGCGTTCGACAACAAGGGTAAACAACACAAAAATGGTAATACGATAAGTCCCCATCCCTTTCGTTTTCGGGGTGATTTTGTTTTCACTGGTACGAGTACTCTTTTTTGCCTCGTTTTTGTTTGTGGATTTTTTTTCATAATTTTGATTGTTGATTAATTAGGAATGTGAATTAATTAACGTGATGGAGTGTATTCTTAGTGTCTGAAGCCAGAATGCACTCCTGTTTTTATATTGAATTTGTTGAGATCTTTATTTTGTAACATAGTTTCTAGTTTTTTTATATATATGTGTTAAGTTGTTGTTTGCAAGTATGATAATATGTGTATAAGGAGAAATTGAAGTGATATAAAATCCCCTACATAAAATTGAGAACTTGAAACTCAATTCTACGTATAACTATAATAACATGAATACAAATCTATTTGGATGCTCTATTTGGCAGCAAGTCTAATATGTCCGTATTGATTTGATGAGGCTTATTTCTTAATAAGGGTAATACTTTCTGCTTCATAATTGTTTTGTTAAATGGTTAAAAAATATGCATTTTACTCCACGCTTATTCATTATACTAACAATACAGCAACCTTTTATTAATGGTGTAACTTCCCTTCTTGCATTTCTGCCTTCATGCATTAGCATTCTGAATAACCCTCTGAGAGGTTCTATGTACAAATATAGTGCTAAATTATATATTAGCAAATATTCTTAACAAAAATCTTTCCTTTATCAATTAAATTTTTTCGAAATGACAACAAAACAGGAAAATAAAGGAAAGATTAAGAATACAGAAATAGAACTTTATGTCATCAATAAAGTTAAAGAATATAGAATAGCTGCGAAAATGAGTCAAAGAAAACTCTGCATGGAATTGAGATTAAGTCCTACTTACGTATTTTACGCAGAAAGTCCAAAATATACTGTGAAATATAATTTGAATCAACTGAATGAACTTGCTAAAATTTTCAAATGTTCGATTGCTGATTTTATGCCTTCTCCTTACGTGGAAACGGATACTATTGAAGAATACATGGATTTGCATCCCAAAGTAAGAATAAGGAATGAAAAGATGATAAAGGATGCGGAGGAAAAAGGACGGAAAAAAAGAGAAGAAAAGGAGAAGAAAGGAAAAGTGAGAAGGAAAAATGACGAAATTTGAATGTTCGTGTCATTACTCTAATCCAACCCAAATAAAGTAGTAATCTAACCCAAATAATCTCACTCCCTCAGAGATCATTTGATGTTTACTCAGAGCTTAGTCATTCCGTGATGTTTGAGCTACGAATAAGCTTCGAATGAACTTCGAATAAGGGGGATTATTTCCCTAGGTTCTCCCTAGGATTTCTCCTAGTTTTGTCTTTCTCCCTACCAAAGCTTATATCCTGTTGTTATGTCCTCGTTATCTTTTCGTTATCTCTTCGTTCTTATAGAAGCCTTTTTTAACGAAAGGATAACGAATATATAACGACAATATGTAAGTTATGGTATTGATTATAAGTATGTTTATTAATATATAATAACTATTCGTTGTTGCGGGAAGCGATGTTACGACTTGTTGGGCATACCTTCTTTATGTGAAAACGAATGTTAATGATTGTTTTACAAGGAATTCTGCATGATTTGGTGAAAATGAAGATAACTTTGAACTTGAATATATACTACTTTCCCATTGAAACATGAGGCAAATTTGATTAATTTAAATGATGGTTAGTTGATGTGTATTAATTTATGAAATAAATGAAAAAAGAAAACACGGGGAATGAAATATTCCATACCTTTGTTTTGTAGAGACGTTATTTAAAATTATATATCTTGTATTATGGGTATGAATTATTAACCATTAACAAAATGAATTATAAAAAATACGTGTAATATTATTTACTTATGTATGGTAATTATCATATGTATGTTTATTTCTTCTTGTTCGCAAGAAGACTCAAATCCAATGTTCGAAACTAATTCTGAAACTCATATAAATAATTTAGAATCAAAAGCACTACCGAGTGTATTAGTCACTATTTGGATTCGCAAACAAGTATCATTTGGACAATATGTTGCAATCACTGGTGATGGAGCAGAACTTGGAAATTGGACTCCGGCAAATAGTATTCCATTATTAGAAGACGCAAATCAAGAAAATTATCATTCTGCCTCTGTCTATTTATTAAAGGGTAAAACTTATGAATTTAAACCGTTGGTTTTAAATAGAGGTGACAAAAGTGTTGTCGAGTGGGGAGATGATCCTAATATTGTTATTTCTCTACCTCAGACTTCCCTGGTGGAACTTTTACTTTGGTTCATACTTGGGATTAATTTCCATGGTAAAGATTGTTAACTATTAACGTCTCTATTGAAACATTTATTCAAAATCACCCCAATTTTACCCCAAAAAAGAAAGCCATTACTCTCGTAAGTGGCTTTCTTTTGTGACCTCGGTGGGACTCGAACCCACGGCCCATTGATTAAGAGTCAATTGCTCTACCAGCTGAGCTACGAAGTCTTCCTTGTTGCAAGAGGTTTTAACCGTTTTGCGGGTGCAAATATGCAACAATATTTTTTAATCTGCAAGAAAATTATTCTTTAATGTTGTGATAAACGTTGGTTACGTCATCATCTTCTTCCAATTTTTCTAGCAGCTTGTCCACTGATTCTCTTTGTTCCTCGGTTAATTCTTTTGTATCAAGTGGAATACGTTCGAATTCTCCGCTGACCATTTCGTAATGGTTATCTTCCAAATATTTTTGAATAGCCCCGAACGCTTCGAAAGAACCGTAGATGATCACGTGATTTTCCTCGTCCTCGAAGATTTCGTCGGCACCGTAGTCAATCATTTCCAATTCGAATTCTTCTAGGTCGAAGTTCTCCGGGCGGGTAATTTTGAACACGCATTTCCGGTCGAACAAGAAATCGAGGCTACCAGTTGTTCCCAAAGAACCGCCGTATTTATTGAAGCAATGACGTACGTTGGCAACGGTACGGGTGTTGTTGTCGGTTGCGGTTTCTACCACGATGGCGATGCCGAAAGGACCGTATCCCTCGTAAACAATCTCCTTGTAGTCAGAAGTATCTTTTGAAACGGCGCGTTTGATAGCTCTTTCGACGTTCTCCTTCGGCATATTTTCAGCCTTGGCGTTTTGGATAAGTATTCGTAAACGCGTGTTATTCGCTGGGTCCGGGCCTCCGGCTTTTACGGCGATATCAATCTCTTTTCCTATTCTGGTAAACGTACGGGCCATATTGCCCCATCTCTTTAGCTTCCGTGCTTTACGGTATTCGAACGCTCTTCCCATATAATTGAATCTTATTTATATTACAATTTAAGACGCGAATTTAGTTTTTCTACTTAAAACAAAAAAGGAATTCAGCGATTTTGTGTTGAGAATGAGTTTCATTCCACGAGTTCTACACAGAAATCGTCAATGTATATTCCCTCGTCGGGTGTGATCTCTTTGCTATAGGTACGGATTTCTACCCGTAAAAGTTTTGCTCCTTCCGGGGCGATGAATGATTTGCCATTGAATACGTTGATCCAGCCATCTGTTTGTTTCAAATAACTTTGGGCTTGTATAGGTTTGTTGTGTTCTGCCGGGAGTGCCGTACTTTTGGTTTTACGCCAATAGCAGTAATATTTCCACGGGAAAGAGGTAGAAGGGGCCTTTACATGCATTTTTATTTCATAACGTTTACCAGCTTCAATGTTTATATCTTGGTACAGGTAAGTTTTGCCTTGCAGGTAAACGGATTGACCGGAACGGGCTTGGGGACCCGTGATCTTAAGGGCGACACTGTCTTTCCCGTCTTTATAAAAATGCCAATGGTCGGGTTCTATTGTCGGGTTACTCCATTTTTCGAAATCTCCATTTTGTAGCAGATTTTCTCCGTTCCCCTGTATTCCACCTTCAGTTAGTTCCGGGAAGTTACAGTCTACGTGAATTATTTGATTCGTGTCGATAGCCTCCGAGAAAGGAATGATTTTTCTTTTTGATTTGTTGTCTTCATCATAGGTAATAGAAAGCGTAGCTTCTCCTTTTTTGGTCGGGAAGGTTCGAATCATTGCCTTTCCTTGATGATCCACGGGTTTCGTGATCGTGCCGAACGTGTTGGTGGTCGATCCGGAAAAACTGACAGAGGACGGGACGAAAGACAATTCCAGTTTTAGATTGGATATTGCCTTGGGAATTGCATGGAGAGAGAATTGTAATACTCCTGTTCTTCGGAAGAGCCGGATAGGGGGAAGGGTATTTTTACTTTCCGTGATACTGACGCTTTGCAGGGCCGTGGAGATGTCGTTGGCTTCTTGGTTCGTGTTCTCTTCATGTGGCAGGCAGAGGAACAAGCTTTCAAGTACTTCTCCGGTTTCCGGGATAACAATGCTTTCCTCGGGAGCGTTGGCTACGAGGGCTAACCTGTATCTACCCAGCGGGAGAATGGCGTGAAGCGTGTTGTCATGGATGTGCGACGATGTAAACGTTTCGTGACGGGCGATGCGATTATCCCGATCAATGGCAAACAGGTGCAGGTAGTGTATGGAGAATTCCTCGGAAGCGTTGCATTCAAGCGGGAGTTGTATCCCCTGCCCTTCCATGGCTTTGTCTTTTTGACATGAAAAAAGTACAAACTGCATTACCAGTAAAAATATTATTTTTCTCATTGTGTTTTTGAATTTGTAACTGGTAAACCTGCAACTTGTAACTTCTAGCAAGGTAAAGTCTCGTTAAAAAATGGAAATCCCGATGTTCGTGGTAAATCGTTCGAGCGTTTCGATTCCCATGTATGAATTCCCGTGTTCGTTCAGTTCGGGACTCCATACGGCAATACTAAGTTTGCCCGGGATGATGGCTACCACGCCTCCGCCCACACCGCTTTTTCCTGGCATTCCCACGCGGAAAGCAAACTCTCCGGACTCGTCATAGAAGCCGCAGGTCAGCATAAGTGCGCTGAGGCGTTTCGAGCGGCTCACGGTGAGAATACTCTCGTTGTTGTGTGGGTTGATCCCGTGGTTGGCTAGGAATAGGAATGATTTTGCAAGGTCCTCACACGTCATGGCGATGCTGCATTGATTACAGTACACGTCGATCAGCGAGTCCACGTCGTTATCGATGTTCCCGAAACTTTTCATGAAATGTCCCAGGGCCTGATTCCGGCTGGCGTGTTCGAATTCGGACTGGGCCACCGTTTTATCATAGTAAATGTCATCGTTTCCGGCTACACTTCTCACGAATTGCAGGATGGCTTCTTTCGGGCGGTGGTAAAGGTTCATCAATTTATCCGTAACCACGAGAGCCCCGGCATTGATAAACGGATTCCGCGGGATGCCCTGTTCGTGTTCCAACTGTACCAGCGAGTTAAATGGGGTTCCGGAAGGTTCTCGCCCCACGAATTTCCATAGGTCACCTCCCATGTGGCGAACGACCATGGCAAGCGTGAAGACTTTCGAAATACTTTGGATGGAAAATTTAGTCTGGTAGTCTCCCGTGCCGACAATTTGGCCGTCAAGAGTGGCTATGGCAATCCCGTATTGTTGAGGATCAATATTAGCTAAAGCCGGTATGTAATCGGCTACATGGCCTTTCCCGAAAAAGGGTTTTACCTCGTTGTATATATTGTCGATGACTTCTTTGTAATTCATTGCAAACGTTTGTTTAAAACGGGGCAAAGATAAGAAATAAAAATGAGACTAAGAGCAGAGTGCAGAGAGAAGGATGTAAATAAAGGGAGGGTAGAACGGCTTTCAATATGCTGATTTGCACGTTTGTGTAGCAGGTGTTATCAATTCAATGAGATCTAAAAGTGAATCATTAATGGAAATACCAGATATGAGAAATACAACAAATAAATCAGATATTACTAATGGACATTGCAGGGATGTGTAGGAAATAGATGAAGCGAAGTGTTTGGCTTATAAAGCTTATCTCCAAATAATAGGAAACTCTAAATAGAGGTGAAATATAACAATCAGGCCCGCCTGCCAAGTAGATATACTGAATATAGTGAGAGAGCAGATTGAATCCATCAATCAGAGAAATTTTGCTATGTAGGACCGTACTGGTAAAAAATAAAAAACGGAAGTATTATTCCGATAGACCTTCTGAAAATCAAGCTAAGTTTTAGTCCTGTATTTGGAGGCTTGCCTATGCAGGGAGCAATCGTTTCGGAAGTCGGGTGATAAAAAGAAATCTATCGTCAAAATCGAAATAATGGGAAGATAATACCTACCTTATTAAGATTTATCGCTATCTTCGCTTGTTAAATAGGATAAATTATATATTAAATGGATGGAAATTCTCAAACTCCACAAAAAGAACGGTTGGAAGCTTTACGATTACTTATGCCTGAAGTATTTGATGAGGGGTATATTGATTGGGAAAAGTTGAAAGCTACATTAGGCGAAAATGTAAACTTTGCTAATGAACGTTATGTGCTGAACTGGGCAGGGAAGAGCGAAGCTTTCAGAGTGATGCAGCAGCCATCAAGGGCTACTCTTGTCCCCTGTCGTGAGGAATCTGTCGATTTTGACAACACTCAAAATATATTTATAGAGGGTGAAAACATGGAGGTGCTGAAAGTTCTCCAGAAGAGTTATTTCGGTAAAGTGAAGATGATTTATATAGACCCTCCATACAATACAGGCAGTGACTCATTCATCTATCCGGACAAGTTTTCTGAAAGCAAAGAGGAATATTTACGTCGAGTAGGAGATAAGAATGAAGAAGGCTATATGACCCGTGACGGAATGTTTCGCAAGAACGCCAAAGAGAATGGACAGTATCACAGCAATTGGCTGAACATGATGATGCCGCGTCTTTATCTTGCAAAAAGTTTGCTACGTGAAGATGGAGTGATATTTATTTCAATTGACGATAATGAGGTGCATAATCTTCGGTTGTTGATGAATGAGATATTTGGGGAAGAAAATTTTGTGGCGCAGTTTATTTGGGAAAAAAGATTAAACCGTGAAAACAGAAATGAAGTTTCTGTAAGGCATGACTATATATTGTGCTATTCCAAATATACAGAATCTGATGTTAGAAGAATTATGCAACTTCCAATGAATAAGAAAGCATTGTCTAATTATGGAAATCCCGATAATGACCCTCGTGGTTTATGGAAATCAGATCCAGCTCATGCCCAAGCCGGTCACGGAACAAAATTCCAATTTTATACATTGATTGCTCCAAACGGAAAACAACACGAACTTCCAAGTGGACGTTGCTGGCTTTATACGAAAGAGGTAATGGATGAAGCCATTAGAGATAATCGTATATGGTTTGGTAAAGATGGAAATGGAGTTCCTCGTATAAAAACGTATTTAAGTGCAAAAGAGCGTGGATTGACTCCTGAAACAATGCTATTTGCAAAAGATGTTTCAACAAACGAAAAGGCAAAAAATGATTTAAAAGGGCTGTTCGATGGGGTGGCCGTTTTTGAAACGCCAAAGCCAATAGAATTAATTTCTATATTAATGCAATTCGCACTAAAAGACGGTATTGTATTAGACTTTTTCGCAGGAAGTGCTGCAACAGCACATGCTGCTATGCAGTTTAATAGAGATGGTAATAATTGTCAATTCATTTGCGTGCAAATGGATGAGCTATGCGAAGAAAGTAGTGAAGCCTATAAAGCCGGCTACAAAACCATAGCTGAAATATCCAAAGAACGAATCCGTCGTGCAGGAGCTAAAATTCGTAAAGGAATTGAGATAGAACAAGCTAAACGGGAAGGACAATTGTCTTTTGAAGAAGACCAAACTATGGCGATGCCTGACCTCGGTTTTAAGGTATTCAAACTCTCTGATAGCAATTTCAAACAATGGAGAGACATTCAAGGCTCCAACAAAGGAGAATGGCAGCAACAAATACTAAATTTCCTTGACCCCGTTACAGAAAATGCCACGATCGACAATATGGTCTATGAATTGTTATTGAAGAGTGGTAAAGACTTGAATAGTACCATAGAGCATAAAAAAGACTATTATGCCATAAATGGCAAAGACTTGATTCTGATGTTGGAAGTAGCTACCCAAGAGGTGATAGATTCCATCCTTGCTGAACATCCTAACAAAGTAATCGCCCTCGATCGTTTATTCGAAGGCAACGACCAATTAAAGACCAATACCGTCCTACAAATGCGAGATGCAGGAATAGAATTTAAAACGATATAAGGAAAAGATATAGATGGACTTGCAAGAAATATATGATAAACTCTCATTCACTGATGATAGCCTTATACGGCTATCAGATAAGAACTGGAAAAAAAAGGTAGTGCTTCCAAGTCGTGTCTGTCGTTTGCTGGAAGAAAATGAATTATTAAGGACTTTAGATGCTTTTTTCAGTTTCGACAACAAGCCTCTTATTCTGTTTTTTAAAGATCCCCAAGATAGAAAGGCTCTACATCAAGCTATCTGGAACTTTAATGAATCCCCAATCGCTATTATTGTTGAAAACAATGTAGTTGAAATATTCAATGGTTTTGCTATTGATGAGAATAAACAATTATTAAAGAGATTAGGCGGAAACGAAACTTTAAATGATTTTACCTATTTTGAGTTAGTAACCGGTAAAACATGGGAGAAGTATAATGATGATATAGACCATAAAAATAGGGTGGATTATCGTTTATTGGAGAATATTGAAGCTGTACAGAAACGCTTGAAGGAAAAAGGCTTAACACAAACAACGGCAAATGCCCTGTTGGGTAAAGTAATTTTTTTCAGATATCTTATAGATCGTAATGTTAGGCTTAACTATCAAGAGAAAGAGCTATGGAACAATGAAGATTTATGCAATTGTTTAAGCAACAGAAATGATTTTGTCGCTTTTATACGGCATATAGAAAATAAAGACTCGGGTTTTAATGGAGATTTGTTTCGTATAAGTGAGAGTGAGTTTAGTACAATAGACCAAGACGCCTTGGATATTCTCATTAGATTGTTACGGAGTGAAGAAATCTCGACAGGGCAACAATCTTTATTTGATATGTATGATTTTTCTATTCTCCCTATAGAGTTTATCAGCAATATGTATGAGAAATTTATAGGGAAAGAAAATCAAGAGAATGAAGGTGCTTATTATACACCTACTTTTTTAGTTGATTATATTGTATCAGAAACTATAGGGAAAAAGTTAAAGGAATCAAATGATTACAATTGTAAAGTTTTAGACCCGGCTTGCGGATCCGGAATCTTTTTAGTTGAATCATTACGGAAAATCATAGAGAAGTACATAGAAATCAATGAAATAAAAGATACGAATACTGATGATTTCAGGCAAGCATTAAAGAGTATTACTCTAGATAATATTTTTGGAATTGACAAAGATCCGAGCGCAATACAAGTCGCTATATTCTCCATTTACCTAACGTTACTTGATTATCAAAAACCTGCTGATATTGGGAAATTTAAATTTCCTAATTTGATAGGGACGAACTTTATTTGTAGTGATACTTTTGATTTGAATAATAAGGATTTGAAAGCCTTGGAAGATAAAAAGTTGAACTTTAACTACATAATTGGTAATCCTCCTTGGAAAAGGGGGGGGATAAAAAAGAATTCTTGTTGCGAAAAGTATCTAAAGCAAAAAGGATATTTAGAAAAGGTTGGAAATAAAGAATTAGCTCAAGCCTTTGTTTTTCGAACTCTTGATTTTACTAATCCCAGTACACAATGTGCATTGATTCTTGTTAGTAAAGTGTTATATAATCTCTCTAGTGATAAATTCCGTGCTTTCATACTTGATAATTTGTTTATCAGTCAAGTTTTCGAATTAGCTCCGGTTCGAAAAGAGGTGTTCAATAAATCAAATGATTCTGCTGTTGCACCTGCTTGTATACTTTTTTACAAGAATTCAAATGGAGAATTGACAGATAGTAACATAATAGAACATATAGCATTAAAACCAAATCGCTTTTTCTCTTTGTTTAAAGTCTTTAGCCTGACAAGAAATGACATTCAAAGAATTCAGCAAGATAGACTGAAAAAATATGATTGGCTTTGGAAGGTATTGGTTTATGGTTCCTATTTGGACTTTATCTTTATAAAACGCTTAAAAGCGAATCCTTCTGTTTTCCAAATTATATCTGATGAAAATAATTTTGTTTTTGGAACAGGTATTCAAGAAAGTAGCAATCCACAGTATGATAGTAGTCATTTAAAAGGCTCCCTATTTATTGATGCTAAAGCTGTCAACAACTTTTGGATTGATGATAAGAAAGTATCTACATTTAATAAAGAAAAGGTACATCGAATCAGGAGTGTTAAAGATATTTTTTCTCCTCCAATGCTTCTTTGTCGCAAAGCGTTGGATACGAAACGATTCATCTTGAAATCTGCTGTTTCCTATCAAAAAGCGGTTTTCAAAGATTCAATTACGTCAATACGCGCATATAACGGAAACTTATCCATACTAAAAAACATATCATGTATTGGTGCTTCAAAGCTCTTTTCTTATTTGGCTATAAATACATTCTCATCAATTGGGATAGAACGTGAACAGTCACAAAATGAGGATAAGTTTGATTTCCCTTATGTGGAATTAAGTAAAGATTCTTATGAGACTTTTGAACGAATATATAAAGAACAATATGATGCGAAGCAGAAAGATATTGTTGACAGTGTCAAAATACAGCAATTAGATGAACTGATAGAAAATAAATATGATGAATTGAATGAAGAAATATGTGATACGTTACATATGCAAGAAGTTGAAAAAGATTTGATAAATTACACTTTAGATATTTCTATGCCTTTGATAACCAAGTCCAATGGATATAAAAATATTTTTAATGCAATAAAGCAGGATGATCAACAGTTAAAAGAATATGCCCAAGTGTATATAGACCGTTTTGCCAATAGTTTTAATAGAAGCGGGAAACGTTTTACGATTGAAATTTTATATTCCAAACAAGTTATAGGAATGTATTTTAAAGTGATTGATGAAAGCATGTTCACCGATGAAGTTGTTTTTACTTCTGACAACGAAAACTTATTGCCTACTATTACAGCGTTAACCTCCCAAAAGTTGACTGATGCATTATTTGTACAAAAAGATGTCCGGGGATTTGAAAAGGAATACTTTTATATTTTCAAGCCAAACGAAAAACGTTTATGGTATAAGGCTATAGCATATTTGGATGTGAATGAATTTGATGACGCAATGTTAAGAGTAGGGAGGAACAGAGAATGACAAATGTATTAGATGCGTCTTCTTTCAATTATTCGCGAACCCGAAAAGATGTAAATTTTGAGTTTGTCTTAACAAAATGTATTATCGTGTATAATACAATATTGAACTCCGGCATTAGTTTAGTAAACGATGAAAACCTGATTAGGGATGAGTTCCTGAAATATTTACAAGATTTTGACTTTAAAGTAAAAAACGAATTAAGGAATTTGAAGTTTGATAAGGAAACAACAGAAAACACAGGGAGAGTTGATATTCGTATTCTCCCAACTAAAGATGAATATGTGAACGATAGAGCCTATTATATTATTGAATGTAAAAGGTTAAATACAACTAATCCCAAAGGAGCAACAGGGTTGAATGCAGAATATGTAAAGAATGGAATATGTAGGTTTTCTACCGGATATTATTCTTCGTATTTTGGTTGTAGTGCAATGTTCGGTTTTCTTGTAGAACCGGTGAATACACAAAAGGATATTGTGAATAATATAAATTCAATGTTGAATACAAATTTTATTGATGCCCAAGGACAGTCAGTTAATGCAAATGCAATACAGCGAATGCAATATGAGAATTTCGCTGATGGTTATTCTTATTCCTATGTATCAAAACATACTTATTGTTCCGGAGATGAATTAGTTTTATATCATCTAATGTTTGACTTTTCAAAAAATATCCAATGAAACTAACCTTTGAATCCAATTTAGCTTATCAGCAAGAAGCTATACAAGCGGTGGTTAATCTCTTTGAGGGACAAATGTCGGAAGAATCAGGTTGTCAATATAGTCTGAATGAGAACGGCGTGCTTGATTTAATAGCAGGAATCGGAAATAGATTGGTTTTATCTAAAGAACAAATACTTGCCAACTTGCAAAAAGTGCAGCAACAGAATAATATTCTGTGTTCCGATACGCTTGAAGATATGCATTTCTCGATCGAAATGGAAACTGGTACAGGCAAAACATACGTTTATCTGCGTACAATCTATGAATTAAACAAAAAGTATGGATTCAAGAAGTTTGTAATTGTGGTTCCGTCAGTACCTATCCGGGAAGGTGTTTTAAAAAACCTGCAAATCACGCACGAGCATTTTCAAACGCTCTATGACAATACTCCCGTTCGGTTTTATGTTTACGACCGTAACAAGATTTCTCAATTAAGAGGATTTGCAACAGGCGACAATATCGAGATATTGGTAATCAATATCGACTCTTTTGCGAAAGACGAAAACGTAATCAACAAGCCTAACGACAAACTGAGCGGACAAGAACCTATCAAATTTATCCAATCTGTTCAGCCTATTGTGATTGTGGATGAACCGCAGAACATGGAATCGGAAAAACGTGCGACAGCTATCTCAAACCTTAACCCGCTTTGCACGCTGCGTTATTCGGCGACACACCGTAACCGTTATAACCTGATTTATAGCCTGAATCCTATTAAAGCTTATGATTTGGGATTGGTGAAACAGATTGAGGTTGATTCAGTTTTGGAAGAAAATTCTATGAATGGAGCTTTCGTTGCATTGGAGTCCATAACTGCCGCCAAGACAAAAGTCACGGCAAAAGTCTTCATTGACGTAAACGACAAAAATGGAGTAAAAAAGAAATCCGTCACAGTTCGTGTAGGTAGCGATTTATATGCACTTTCTAATGAAAGAGAGATTTATCGCAACGGGTATATTGTAGAAGAAATTGATGCAGCAAATGGTTGTATCACATTTTCAAACGGCGAGATTCTCTATCAGGGACAGCGGAAAGATGATTTAAACGATGAAATAATGAAGTTCCAAATTCGCCGTACCGTAGAGGAACATTTACGTAAGGAACTAAAACTAAACAAACAAGGTATAAAAGTTTTATCCCTTTTTTTTATCGACCGAGTAGCAAACTATCGGAGTTATGATGCACAAGGTAACATTGTCGATGGAAAGTTTGCCACATGGTTTGAAGAAATATACAATGAATTGATGCACAAGCCAGCGTATCAATCATTAAATAAGTATTCTGACAAAATCCATAATGGATACTTTTCACAAGATAAAAAAGGGAGAGTAAAGGACACGTCAGGTGAAACACAAGCCGATGACGATACCTACAACTTGATTATGAAAGATAAAGAAACATTGCTGGATATGAATAATCCGCTTCGTTTCATTTTCTCGCATACGGCATTGAGAGAAGGTTGGGATAATCCGAATGTTTTTCAAATCTGCACACTTAATGAAACCAAGTCAGAAATAAAGAAACGCCAGGAGATCGGTCGTGGACTTCGGCTAGCAGTTAATCAAGATGGAATGCGTTGCTATGACAGAAACATAAACCGTCTGACCGTAGTTGCCAACGAATCTTATAACGATTTTGCAAAGGCTCTTCAAAATGAGTTGCAAGAAGATTGTGGTGTTGACTTTAGCGGACGTATCAAACCAAAACGTAACAGGGTGTCAGTCAAATATAAAAAAGGATTTGAAGCTGACCCTTTGTTTCTTGTAATATGGGAAAAGTTGAAAGCAAAGACTACGTATCGTGTAAATTACGATACCAATACGCTTGTTGAAAAAGTAAGCAAGGAAATTAAAAAGATGTCTTGTATCAGTGCGCCTGCCATTCGTTCCGTGAAAACGGAGGTTGTGATATCGGATAAAGGTATTAGTGCTCAATATAAAGGAGATAAAATATCCATCTATTCTTCCGATTACCTTATACCTGATGTATTGGGCTATATTCAAAATCGAACTGAACTGACTCGCTCAACGATAATGCGTATTCTTGTTAAATCTGAGCGTCTTGATGATTTGGCGGTCAATCCGCAACTCTTCATGGATCAGGTTGTAGATAAAATCAAACGTGTATTGCAGGAATTGATGATTGAAGGCATAGAGTATCACAAAATCGGAGATTCAGCATATGAAATGCGACTGTTTGAAGAACAAGAACTTGATATTTACCTGAATGACTTTACGTTTAAAGTTTCTGATTCAGATAAGACAATCTATGATGAATATGTACCATTGGATTCTTCTGTAGAGAACACTTTTGCTCGTGATTGTGAGACAAGCGACCAGGTCAAATTCTACTTCAAATTACCGGATTGGTTTAAAATTCCTACACCAATAGGTAGTTACAATCCTGACTGGGCAGTGGTGTTTGAAGATGACAAACGAGTCTATTTTGTTGTAGAGACCAAAGACACTGGAACCCGTGTTGTTGATTTGGATAAACTACATCCAAGTGAAAGACTGAAAATTTGTTGTGGCGAGGCACATTTTAAACAGTTGGAAAGTTTGAAATATCGGGTGATAAATAAAGTGAGTGAATTAGCCGTGGCTCTTAAAGATAATAGGAATAAAAGACCAATATAAAACTATTTTTAGATGGATGCTTATGCAAGAATGATGAAAAGTAAATATAAGTAGCCAAGTTTATTTTATTTTTCGAACAATTTTGCCGGAATAGGTTTCACTAAAATGTTCTTGGAAATAAATGTCTTTGGGGATTTCGTAAGGAGATTGGCATGATCTTAATTGACGAAGTAGTTTTTGGCATTCGGTTGCGCTCCAAGATGCGGATTCTATGACCAAGACGGCTTTTTGTCCCAAACGGGAATCGGGTTCGGATGTGATGAAGAAGCGTTGGGGGATGAGGGGTGCGATGCGAGATTCTATTTTTTCGGGAAATAATTTGATGCCACCGGAATTAATCACGTTGTCATGGCGTCCCAGCCATTCGAAATGAGTGGCGTCCGTGAGTTGAATGATGTCGTTCGTGACAAAGGTTTGCTGTTGTAAGTGTGGGGCATGGATGATCAGGCATTCTCTTTCGTCTTTTTCAAACGTGACCTTTCCCAGGGCAAAGTAGTAAGGGGATCTTTTTCCCCCGTTTATTTGCCGGAGGGCAATGTGTGATACGGTTTCCGTCATGCCGTAGGTTCCGTAACAGGCTGTTGGGATTTGTTGAAGTTGTTGTTCCAGTGTGGGGGATACGGCGGCCCCTCCGATGATGATCTGTTTAATGTGAGCTAGTTTTGTAGCCGTTTCCGGGGAAGATAGGCTTGTTATGACTTGCATGGGAACCATTGCCGCAAAATCAATGTCCTCTTCGATATTTTGTAAAGGGGAAGAGCTGGGTTTTACTGTGACCAGGTTTGCTCCGGAAAGAATTGTTCGGACGATCATCATTTTTCCCGCGATGTAGTTCGGGGATAGACAAAGCAATAAGTTGGATGATGGGCAGATATTGAAAAATTCGTTCGTGAGGCGTGCCGAGGCAAGCATGTCTTTTTTCAGTAATCGAATCTCTTTCGGGGTTCCCGTGGAGCCGGATGTGTGTCCGATGACGTGGTCTTTGGGATCATACCATTCTTGTAGGAAGGTGGTGATATCGGAATCAACGCTATTTTTAAGCGTTTCCAGATTCTTGTGTCGAATTCCGTTAAGCTTGATATTGATTTCCATGACGTTTAGAATGAAATTTGAGATAAATCCCAATTTACCTGTGGGTTGTACCGGATGGTTGAGCCGGTTTGTTCTAGGGGTGAAGGGATATTATTCGTATAGAGTTGTCCTGTTCCAAGGCCTTGGGGCATACCCGTGGGGAGGAAAGTTTGAAGATAAGCTGTCCATTGTGCGATGGCATTAAGCCCGATATTGGATTCCAGGGCGGAAGTGATCCACCAACCAATGTTGCGTTCTTGGGATCGGGCAATCCATTCCCATGAACCCGAAAAACTACCTAAAAGCGATGGTTTTATTACAATGTATTGAGGGCGGATCATGTCAAGTAATTTACTTTTGTCAGAAACCTCAATCCCTATCAGTTCTTCGTCCAGGGCGATGGGGATTGGAGTGTTCCGGCATAGAATAGCCATTTCTTCCCACTGCCCTTGGCGGATAGGTTGTTCGATCGAGTGGATATCATAACGTGACAGTTCTTCCAGTTTACGGGGAGCCTCTTGCGGGGTAAAAGCCCCGTTTGCGTCCACTCGCAATTCGATGACTTCTTTGCTGAATTGTTTTCGGATATAGCGTAATAAATCTAGTTCTTCCTCGAAATCGATAGCCCCGATTTTCAGTTTGACACAATGGAATCCGGCGTCCAGTTTTTCTATAATCCGTTGGCGCATGGTGTCTTTGTCGCCCATCCAGATCAAACCGTTGATTTCGATATCTGTTTGCCCTTCGGTGAAGGGGGTGGAGTAAATGATGCGTTTGCCACCATTATTTAAATCTGCTATGGCGGTATCCAAGCCGAATAGGATAGAACTCAATCCTTTAAGTTCGTAAAGCATGAGAGTGTTGATATTTTGGCAGATATATGCCAATTTTTTCTCGTAATTGGGCGTGTCGTCTGCACTTAATCCCCGAAATAAAGCACACTCTCCCAGTCCGTATATTTCGGGTTGTTCCGAATACCAGACTTTGACAAACCAAGTTTCCTTCTCCGTGAGAATGCCGCGGGAGGTTCCCGCGGGCTGTTTGAATTTCAGAATGTATCTCGTGTACGTTGCTCGTAACATATCTTACTTTTGTTTATATTAACAAAAGTAAGATATTTCGATTAAATATTGGGAAGAGCGTTTAAAATCTTTTCGGCGTCCGGGGAAGAAGGACGGACAGTTTTGGGGTTAATAATCTTGCCATCCGGATCAATAAGAATGAAATGAGGGATGCCGTTGATATTATAATCCCGTTGGAATTGACTCCCTCGCCCAAGCAAAAGTTGAACGCCGGAGAGTTCTCCCGATTTGACCATTTTTTCCCATGCCGCTTTGTCCTCGTCAGTGGAAAGACCGAGGAAGGTGATATTTTTTCCTTCCATTTTCTTTTCCAGTTCTTTCAGGTAGGGCATTTCTCTTTTGCAGGGACCGCACCACGTTGCCCACATATCGATATATAAATACTTCCCTTTGAAATCCTTCAAGGAGTAAGTTTTGCCGTTAATGTCCTTTGCTTCGAAGTCCGGGGAAAGTTTTCCGGCAACGGCAATATTCCATTTGTCGTACTCTGTTTTATAGGCAGCCCGTAAAGTCGGGTCAGTCACGTAGGTATTGTAAATATTTTCCAGCTCGGTGATATTATTAATACCGTTTTTCTTTATCTGTCTGACTGCAATTTCGTTAAGAAGAGATTGTTTTAGCTTGTCATTTTTGAAATGTTGAGCGATATATTTCATTCGGGCAACATTTTTATTGTAAATGCCGGAGATTTCTTTATCCTTGCTTCCAAGTATAAGGGCAGACTCTATAATAAATTCCCTGTAAATGTCGAGGTCAATCAGACTCTCGTCCTCTTGTACATATTGTTCCAACGTTGAATAATATTCCTCGTTCGGGCGATAAGTCGTGTCGAACATGATATGTCCCATGGGATACATGACCAGACTGACCAGATATGAATATTTAATTCGTCCCTCTTCCTGTTTTACGAATTCAGGATTCGTTGTTTCTAGTTTCCGGGCTTTTAGTAAGGCGGTAGCCTCGTCTATCTTCTCGTTGGCAAGGTTGATAATTCCGTTCAGTGAACGCTCGTAGTCGGGGGGATTTATCGGGGCATAAGTGATAGAATTAAGATATTCTATCACCGGGGCGTTCTTTCCCTCGAATTTCATGCCGTCCTTAAAATTGTTGGCATCAAAAGAAATCGTTACACGATCGCCTTTCCGGAAAAAAACATTCTTGGCTTCCTCGCCATAAAACAGACGGGCGTATATCACATCACCCTGTAATGTACAGGTGGCTTTCCCGTGTTTGTCCAGTTCCATTTCCTTGATCATTTCCGGGCTGACAACAATAGCGACCTTGGAATAGGTCATGTTTTCCACTTTGAAGTCCACGACAATATCGTCGTTGTTCTTCTGTGAACAAGAGCAGGCGATCGAGAGTAAAATAATAAATAAAAAGCTTCTCATGTCAAGTAAATATTAATAATTAATCATAGATTTCCTGCATGGCGGCATCCAGCCATCCGCCTCTTGCGTTTACGTTAATGATCTTTCCTTTGTCGTCTACAAGGATTGAAGAAGGGACTCCAGTCAGGTTATAAGCTCGAAAGGTTGCTTTGGTATTATCAATAAGCTGTCCCCAAGGCATTTTTTCCTCTTCCATGGCTTGATGCCAATTCTTCGGATCACTGTCAATGGAGATACTCACGATATTTAACCCTTTGGGATGGTATTTATTGTACGTGTTACGCATGTGAGGAATTTCCACACGGCAGGGGTTGCACCAAGATGCCCAGAATTCGATTAATGTAGTACATCCGGGTTTTACGAAATCCGATATTTTCTTTTTACTTCCGTCCGGTGCCGAGAGTTCCCGGTCTATAAAGGGACTTCCTATAAATACCTGTCTACCTTGAATTGTTGCCCGAAGAGCCTGCCCCATTTCCGAATTTTGCATTTCGGGCGATAGGCTAGTGAACAATCCTTCAATTTCTTTCAGGGAAAGGTCGGAATTTCTGTCGGAGAGTTCTTGCGCTATCTTAACGCTGATGGCGGATTCGGGGTGTGCTTTCAGGTATTTCATTTTAGCCTCTCTGATCGCGAGTCTTTTTTCCGTGACAAGTTTGGCAAGGTCAATCGCTTTCGCTAAATCCTTCGTACTGTAGTAGGCTTCCCCGTAAGCGTGGAACGTTTTACTCCGGTCATCTTCCATGGGTTGTATCTCGCTCAGGTAGTTCTGGTATTCAGTTTGTGTGCCGCTTCCGGAGATTTGGAACACGGGGTGTTTGCCGGAATAGTTGCAAGTGGCTTCTACCGCTGTGCTGTCGATAAATAACGAGAAGTTTATAATTTTACTACGGGTCTGTCGGTCATTGGGATCAAGGTAAATGTTAATCGTGCAATAACGCGGAACCTCGAATTTACCTTGGAATTTGAATTTACCTCCCGATATTTTCGTGCTGTCAATAAAATGAGGTTGATTCGTATCATCCAGTACCAAAAAAACAGGTTTCCCTTCCCATGCTTCGGGGACGAGTCCCGTGAGGGTATATCCGTCGTGTTTTGCACAACTGACGACGGATAGAATGAATGCGATAAATAAAATGTATTTCATTTTTTATTCTTGAGTTATGGGTTCTTTATAGATAATATCCACGATTCTGCCGAAACCGGAATGATATTCTTTGTAATCGGTTATTTGTGCCAGGTTATCAATGGCTTCGTACACTCTGAGTTCACCTCCGTCAGTACCGCCCTTGTCGCTGCCCACGATCAAATCGTAAGAACGTCTGGCATTTTCTGCGTTCCTGTATAGATAGAATTTCAGACAAGTAATTTCTCCCGGCACGTCAAACTGGAATTGGGCAGAAGGGGTACTCGTGTCCAGATTCACCCGGTAAACCTTTCCGTCCACGGCATAAAACATTTGGTCGTTCAAAGGACTGAATGCAAAATGTTTTGCTTGTGTAATATCGATACAATTGGAGAGGTTCGCATAATGGGTTTTTGTGTAAGGCGGCATTCCCATCAATGCCATATAATAATCATCTAATGCAATTCCATAAAGATGATAAACTCCATTATTCTCCAAAATCGTGAAAGTGATGTTATTGAAGAAGCCGAAGCCGGGCATCATGGCAGATTCGGAATATTTGCGTCCGCTATTTTCCATGTAAACGTAGTTATATCCTACCGGAAATGAGAAAGCGTCACCTCCGGCTTCATCATCGCTCATATTCAAGCATCCGACAGTTAGATCTCCGGTTAATCCGCCGTACATACCTCCCGGATGATAAACAAATTGTTTGTGATTTAAATCATAAAACATGAATACCGGGGCATATTGCATTGGGTTCGTAATGTTACATCCCACATATGGTGCAACTTGTATATATTCTTTCGTGTTATCGTCATTACGAAGATAATTTAACCTTGATTCCCATAATGCATCGGTTCCGGAACCGAAATTGCTGCCATGTGTACCATCCGGTGTTACCATCATGCGGAAATAAGATGCAGATGTGATATGAGTGGGTTTGGCATCGCTCATATCTCCCATTTCGTATTTCATAAGATACTCTTCTTTCCATTCGAAAGCGTCTTTATGCAACCGGGTAGTTCCTTCTTCGGTAACCAGATAGAACGGGGAGGTAGGATCTACTTGTTGTACGGCACTCATATCTTCCGTGCTTTCCGGACTAAGAGCAATGAGTGCCAGCGGCCCTTTCTTGAACGGCATATCCGAATCGGCGAGCATATCCTTGGAGTGTACTTCTTCTCCTAACACGGTAGAAATCATATCCAAACGGACATTACCATTTTCGGAACAAAGAAGAACCCATCCCTCGGAAGTTGTCGTGACAACGGAAAGATTCGCTTGTTGTTGGTAAAATACATCCAGTTGCTTGTCCTTTACCGTGTAAATCAATTTGTAAGGACCGGGGCGTAAAGATATAATGTCATTAAATTCTTTTGTGGTTGCCAACACTTCGCTTGCGGTGTCATTTGCGTCTTCCGCTTCGAACTGCCGGATTGCCAACCACTCGTATTCATATCGGTTTTCATCGGCTTGCAAACCGTCTAATTGCACGGGGATAGACAAATTCTGGTAAGCCAAAGCCGTAATGGAATTACCGATACCTTCAATTTTTACTTCCGGAATATCATGGTAATTGTAATTGCCTTTATCGTCCGCACAAGCACTAATTCCACCTGCTATTGCAACAAGTAAAAAAAGTGATTTTATTCTATATAATATCTGTTTCATGATCTGTCTTTTTTGTGTTGTTAAAAGATTGGGGTTCCGTTCTCGTCAAAGATTTCCGGATCGGGATTCTCCAATAACAATTGGTCCGCTACATATTTTCTCATTTCAGATATGAGATATTGGAAGCGGGCGGATGGGATTTTTGACGCATCATTAAAGTCAGAGCGCGGGATGTCCATTACCCGGCAAGTCAAAAAGAAACGTTGAGGGGTAAATGGGTACATATAAGTGTACCAAGCAACAGGCGCTTCCGTGAACAATTCGGAAAATTCGATTTTATGACGCATGGTCGTGACATCCGTACCGCTTTGGATATCCGTGATCTCGTGCGTGATGATCGGTCTGAAATACTCGTTCTCTTCAATGGCGAGCTCAATCGTTTTTGCTTCTTCCTGCAGGGCGGTCGAACGTTTCAACGTAATTTCATAATTGAACGAACTGGCTCCCGCGGGTAATACCGGGTTGACGGGTAACACGAAATCGTCCCCTTCCTTTGCACTTCCCCCGACAACTTTGATGTTTACTGGGCGAGGTTCATCAGTAGCCCTCCCGACTAATTGAACCGGAATGGACACGGTTGCCTCGTTCTGTGATTCTTCGATATACACGAACGTGAAATTCGTGCTATCCGTCAGTATATTTCCCACTCTTATACGTTGATTGAAATAGATTCCTTCATCTGCACTGTAAGTATTAACCTCTTCTTCAGAGCAAGCGGTTAATCCCATGATGAGCAGCATAATCCATATAAATATATTTCTTGTTTTCATAATTTACGTGTTATTGTCTGTTATTGATTTCCGTGTCGGGTAAAGGCACCACGAAAACTTGGGTTGATGCCGCTTGGCCTGCAGGTCTACTTCCACTACTGTTCGTTCTGTTTAAAATTGTGGTAAACGTCCGTTTATAAAAATAGAACAATTGTCCTTCACCATACAACTCGCGCATGTATTCGTAGGTCAGATCCGTTACGGTTAGTGAACCCAGATTCGAGATACCTCTTTTATTTCTCAACGTGTTGATATATGGAAGTCCGTCATTCAGAGTTTCCGATTCGCTTTCTGCGGCGATCAGATACATCTCCCCCAACCTTAACATCGGAATCATTGTATTCTGTATCAATCCGGTGGTACTCATGTCATTGTATTTATAGAAATACCGGGCACCGCTTGTCAATCCGGGGAGTGTAGCTTGTTCCCAGTTGGCCTCAAAACGAGTGTCGCTCGTGGTAGAGGAACCCGACGCCGAGTACAGGAAATTCAATAATTTTTCATCCATGGTAAATATAAACGACGGGTTACGGGACGGGTCGTAGTAATTCTTGAATAACAAAACTCGATTCGTGTTCGTTAAGGCAAACAATACCTCTGACGAGAAAATCCGGTCACTCTTTACTTCCGTCCTTTCCGTGAACGGGAATGTCCCCGCTTCTGCTGCCGTGATCACTTTTTTGGCGTAGATGGATGCGTTGCTTTTATCCCCCGCATAGAGATAAACTCGTGCCATGAGTCCTTGTACTGCGTAGTAATTCATACGTAATGCCCGGTAACGTAGGAAATTGGATTCATTCCCGGCTGATTCCATTAAAGTACCTTTCGTGATGATCGGATCATTTGCCAACGCTTTCTCCGCTTCTTGCAAGTCATGAATGACATATTCCATTACCTTGTTTGCTGGTAATAAATCGTTTACATTTGATGATTGGTACAGATAGTAGGGGATACACTCGTTTTCCGGGTTGTTCATGTAAACCGGTCCGAACAGGCGTAACATATCGAAGTGCAACATGGCACGCAAAGCCAAGGCTTCTCCCCGGATAATGTCATAGTTGATACCCGTGAAGAGTGATTCCCGGTTTTCTATGTTATCAAGAATCTTGTTACAGTTCATGATCAGGGCGTAAGCTTTTTCCCAAACTTTATCCAAGCGTCCCCGCCAGTATTCAGTACTATATTTATAGCTGTTTAAATCAATATAATCCCCCCATTTCCCTTGGTCGTCGCCGATCTTGTAGGCTCCGCCCATGAGTTCTAGCATTTCCACCATGAGGGTACTTCCGTAAAGATTCTCGTCGTTCAACTCGATGTACACGCCGTTTAGTAATTTCTGGAAACCGGCTTCCGAGTTCAACAGGTCTTCTTCCGCTATCTGGTCGTAAGGTTTCACGTCCAACCAACTGTCGCAAGCCCCGAAAATAAGGGTGCAACATATAAGCGTGATTAATTGTATTTTTCTTTTCATAATTCTTCCGTTTAAAAGGTTGCAGATATAGAGAATGACATCGTGCGTGCGAACGGGTAGTCAATGCCTCGCTCGCTCTTTACCGACGACACTCTGAAAATATCGTTCATGTTAGCTTGCACGGTTAATGTGGACAACCCGATATGCTTGATGAAAGGTTGGGTAAATTCGTAACCGATGTTGAAAGACTCTCCGCTCAGCGTGTTCTCGTCCATCACGAAGCGGGAAGAAGTTTCGGTCGTTTGGAAAAGGGAAATTCTTTTGAATTTAGCCTCTTGTCCCGGAGTACTCCAACGGTCGTATAAAGCCCGTTTATCTTGATTATAATTGATCCCTTCCCGGTCGATATTTTCCACCTTTTCGTAGAGAGCGTTATTGAAAACCTGACCTCCTAACCGGTAACGTAGGTAACATCCGAACGATAAACCTTTATAGTAAAGGGTTGTTCCGAGTACTCCTTCCAGTTTGGGTTCGGTATTTCCGACCACCACTTCGTCATTTTTGTCATATGTGAAGGTATAAGTCCCGTCTTTCTTGATAAATAAGTCTTGACCTGTCGCCGGATCGATTCCTGCCGATCTTACCGCCCAAATATCAGTAGGACTGCCGCCATCATAGTATCTGGTGGTGTTCAAGTTTGCTTGATTCTGTTCGTTCATCGACTGCAATCTATTTCCGATTTTGGAGTATTTTGATTTGGCATGTGTCCCGTTGAGACTGATATTCCATACGAAACGATCTTGCGGGCGGTAAATGGGTGAAACTTTTAACGTTACTTCAATACCGTCTGTTTTCAGTTGTCCCATGTTCATCATAACACTTTTCACCCCGATAGAGCTCGGTGTCGTGATGGCTGCTACTAACGGGTCGGTTTTTTTCCGGTATAGATCTACAGTGAGGTTCACTCGTTCGTTGAACATCGTGACATCGGTTCCCAAACTGTAATTGATAGTTTCCTGCCATGCCAGATCGGGATTGCCCAAGCCTTCGAGAATAACTCCAGTTCCGAAAATATTGCTCATCCAGTGCGTGAAAGCGTAGGTGGAGAATGCTTGATAAGAAGCGAAATTCTGGTTTCCCGGGTTTCCGACCGAGCCTCTAAGTTTTAATAGTTGGAAGAAATCGCAATTCTCCATGAATTTCTCGGCGTGAATGTTCCAGCCTAAACCGACAGACCACGTGTTTCTGAAACGGTTGTTCGTCCCGAACACGGAAGTACCGTCACTGCGGTAGTTGAAATCAAACAGGTAACGGTTGTCATAAGCGTATCCCCCGTTGATATAGAAACTGGCGGCACGTGTTTTGCTTTCCGTGTAAGTCGGCTTAGAGCCTGCCGGGTAGCTGTTGGTGAAAGACGGGGCGTCAAATTCATCTTCTGTAAAACCGATTGCTTTGTAACCGTTTTTGGAATTTTCTTTGGTGTTAAAATTAAATCCTGCCACGGCATTTATCATGTGCTTTCCTGCGAATAGGTGTCCATAGGTAACGGAAATATCTCCTTCGTAATTCAGGTTTTTCGTTTGAGCATTCGTGTAAAGTCCTTTTTCTGTCTCGCTCATCTCATCAAAATCACTGTGTTGCGGAGAAAGACGTACCTCGGCTGTCGAACTGTTTTTGCTAATTCCGAATTTTGCTCTTGCACGTAGATCATTCGTGGCAAACCATTCAAGGATAAAATTGTTCGTGAACCCGAATTGATCCTGCACGTCGTAATTATTCAGGTGAGCGTTCCACAAGGGATTGGGTACGGAATATTCTTCAGGATCTTCCGTGTAGTATAAATATTTGTCGATACCGCCTTCGCTGTTGTATTTTCTGAAATAAGGATTGGCTTTTGCGTATTCCGAGAAAGGAACGGCAGGATTATTCGTTTTCATGTAATCCAGTATAAATTTATTGCTGAATTGGAATTTCCCCGTACGGTAAACCAAGTCGATATTTCCGCTAATCGTTTGACGGTCGGAACCTTTCATCACTCCTTGCGTGTTGCCGTAACTTAATCCCAGCCCGTACCGGATGCGTTCCTCGCCTCCTTCGGCATAAAGGTTGTGTTTCTGCACGAAACCCGTGCGAATCGGTTCGCTGAGCCAGTAGGTGTTAACGCCTCGTTCGATGTCTTGTAAACGTTGGTTCCTGAGATTGTCCATTGCGATTTGGTCCATCGGGTCGTTTGTGGTGCTGGTGTACCTTCCCGCTCTGGTTTCGAACTCCAGTTTTTCCCGTGCGTTCATGAGGTTATAGTCCGACAGGTCGGCCATGGTTATGCTGAAATCTCCTTTGTACGAGAGCGAAAGTACTCCTTTTTCCGGAATTTTCGTTTCAATAACCAATACACCGTTGGCAGCTCTTGAACCGTAAATTGCCGTGGATGCGGCGTCCTTTAAAAGTGTTACGGAGGCTATCCGGTTCATGTTCAAATCCATGACTGTCTGTAAATCCGTTTCGAATCCGTCCAATATAAATAACGGTTGGTTCGGATCGGTTCCGTATTCTTCTTTCAATCCCATGACGCTACTTTTACCTCGAATCTCCACGTCCGGCAACCGGTTCGGGTCTGATCCGAATTGATTATTGACGTTAATCTTGAAAGAGGGGTCCAGTGTCCTGATACTTTGAAGTACATTTTGCGTACCGGCGGCTTTCAAGTCTTCTACCTTGTACGTGCTTGCCGATCCCGTGAAGCTCTCTTTTTTTCTTCGGTATATTCCGGTCACCACGACGTCTTCGATGGTTTCCACGGCGGGGGCAAGCTGTATTTCCCGGAATTCCGCACTATTGTTACCGTTGAATTTTTTTACTAATCTTTCGTAACCGATAAAAGAGAATATGATATTGTAGTTCCCCGAATCGATAGGGAAAATAAATTCTCCGTTGGCATTGGTTGCAGTACCCTGCTGACTTCCTTCGATCATGACGGTCACGCCGGGAAGAGGTTCACGGGTATCTTTATCAAACACAACACCTTTTAGCTCGATAAGTTTTATCTGGGGTGTATTAGCTTGTACCGGACGTTGTACGATAACGATCGTTTTATCTTCCAGTTTGTACGTGAAAGGTGTTTTGTCCAACAAAAATTCCAGTACTTGTGTTAGCGGGGTGTCAGAAAATTCTTTAGAAATGCGTTTGTCATAAGCCTTGACCTGTCCTGTATTGTAAAAGAATTCCATTCCCGTGGTGGTGCTGATTTGTTTGATAGCGTCCAGAAGGGTCGTATTTTCCAGTTTAAGATTGAGACGCGTATCTTGAGCATGTAAATTATTTGTCATGCTACAAAATACGATGATCAAGAAAAGAGGCAAGATCATTTTTCCCGTGAACAGCGTCCAGGGAATTACTTGTCTAAGGTTGGTTGAAGTGTCTTCTTTCATGATGTTTATGTTACTGTTATTGATTGATTTTTAGTTGTTTATTTGCTTGATAAACCTTTTTTTTAGGGTTACAACCTCCAGGGCTTTATCCGTGATAAAGTCTTCCCTTTTTTGAGTTGTTATCTACATTCGATATTTTTTCGCTAATATGTTGCTACTGTTTTCTAGGTATTTTTGTCCGGTAATGTTCTCTCTTTCATATTATTTGATCGTTAGGTTTTGTATTTTGTGTTATTTTTTTGAGTATACAATTCCCCAGGCATTATGTTTTGATAATGTCCTCGGTCAGATATTCAATATGTTATTCCTTTGTTTTTATTTCAGATGAATGATACCGTTTTCAATGCTACACGTTATATTACTTGTTGTTGTTAATAATTTCGTGATATAATCAATACCTCTTTCATACCGGATCATGCCGGAGAAACAAGTATCGTTGTATTTTTCTGCTACTTTTATTTCAATGCCGTACATTCGGGCAAGTTGTTTTGCCAGTGTAGGTAATTTTTCATTGTTGAAATAGAGGATTCCTTCTTTCCACATGGCGAATTCGGAGGTGTTTACCTCGTTTTTCGTGACTCCTTTCGTTGTTTTGTTTACCCGTACTTGTTCATTGGGTAAGAGGGCGATGGCTTCAGTTCGTGTGGGGAGTGAGTATTCGATTTTCCCGGTAACCAATGTCGTGATATTCTCTTCGTTATCCGAGTAAGCTGAAACGTTGAAACTGGTTCCCAATACCCGAATGGATTCTCCTCCGGGAATTTCTACGTGAAAGGGTTTCGTGGCATCCGGTTTGACTTCGAAGAATCCTTCTCCCTCGATTTTTACCCGTCTCTCTTTGGTCGAGGCGAATGTTGCCGGGTATTCGAGCCATGTGTCCGAATTTAACCACACGTGAGTGCCGTCCGTCAGCTCTAGATCGAAACGCTTTCCAGCGGGGACGTATATCTTGAGTGGAGTCTCTTCTTGTAGGGCAATTTCCTCTCCCGTGGCGGATTGTAAGGTCGTCTTCGCATTTGGGTTGATATTCATTTTGGCTGACGTGTTCAAGTTGGCCACGATGGAATCTCCTATCATGAATTGAACTTTTTGTTCGCTGATAGATACGCCCATATCATTTAATTGTGCAAATACAGGAGACTTTTCGGATGATTCGGGGCTGAATAGCAAAAGTATAAATAAGCATACTGCGGCTGCACTACTTGAAATGTAGATGACATGGCGTCTGAGGGTATGTTTATGTATTCTTTGCTTCACGTTCCGATAGTTTTCATCCAACATTTGATCATCGTTTTCCACGGGGGGAAGTGAGTTCCATATTTTTTCTAGTAACTCTTCCTCGTTCTCCCCGATGGGGCGTTCCAAATATTTCCCTGCATTTGTTTTCATGCGTGTTTCTATCTAATCTATTTATATAATACTTGACTTTTCGAAACTACGTATTCGAAAATGTTATTTTTTTGCTTTTGCCCGAAGTTTTTTCATGGCCTGGTAAAGAATCGTTTCTACGGTCCGGACAGAAATGCCCAGTTCTTTGGCGATTTGCGTGCTTTTTTTATTCTCGATATGACTCATGATGACCACTTGTTTACTTCTTTCCGGCAGCTCGTTAAGGATGTTAGCCAGTTGAGTTTCGGGATCCGTCGGGGGATCGTGGTTGATGATATTTTCTTGTTCTTCTTCGCTTATCTCCTGTTTTATCTGTTCGTGATGCAGTTGATGAAGGGAGTGGGTTTTGAGGTAGCGTAGTGAATTATTGTGAGTTCCCCGAAGAAGATAGTTGCGGAGAGATTTTTCCCGGTCTAGTTTTTTCCGGTTTTCCCACAGGGTGACAAAAAGATTCTGAACAATTTCATAAGCAGCTTCTTGATCCGAGAGGATGGAGGTGGCATAATTTCTTAAGGAGATGAAGTAGCTTTTGTAGACCATGGCAAAAGTTGCTTCATCTCCTTTTATAAGTGCATCAACGATTTTCCCGTTGTTTGTTATGTCGAAATTATGTTGCATCATGTTTTATGAAAATCCCTTGTGATAACAAAGATACTAAAAAGATGCGAATTTTCTTGTCACGGGAATTTTGGGAATTTTTTGAAGTCTGGGTCTCGTTTCTCCAAGAAGGCGTTTTTACCCTCTTGTGCCTCTTCCATGAGATAGTACATCAAGGTGGCATCTCCGGCGAATTCCATCAATCCGTGCTGTCCGTCCAGCTCGGCATTTAATGCCCGCTTGATCATGCGGATAGCCATCGGGCTACGTTGCATGATGGTTTTGCACCAATCCACGGTTTCATCTTCCAGTTGGTTGAAAGGAACCACTTTATTCACCATCCCCATCTCTTCGGCTTCTTTGGCGGTGTACTGACGACAGAGGAACCAGATTTCGCGGGCTTTTTTCTGACCGACGTGGCGAGCGAGATAGGAGGAACCGAATCCTCCATCGAAACTACCGACCTTGGGACCTGTTTGCCCGAAACGGGCATTCTCGGAAGCGATCGTGAGGTCGCACACGATGTGAAGTACGTGGCCTCCACCGATAGCGTACCCGTTTACCATGGCGATGACGGGTTTCGGGAGAGAACGGATGGCCTTGTGCAGGTCGAGCACGTTGAGGCGAGGCACGCCGTTTTCATCAATGTAGCCTCCTATTCCTTTCACTTTCTGGTCGCCTCCGGAACAAAATGCTTTATCCCCGGCTCCCGTGAGTACAACAACACCAATGTCACTCCGTTCCCGGCAGATATTTATGGCATCCAGCATTTCGAAATTTGTTTGCGGGCGGAAAGCGTTGTAAACTTCCTGACGATCAATGGTGATTTTAGCTATCCCTTCGAAGAATTCAAATCGAATGTCTTCGTATTCTTTGATTGTAGTCCATTCTCTTTTTGACATATCCGGTATGTTATTTTTTAGTTTTGTAAAGTGCAATCGCAAATGTACGTGATAATTTTTATTTTAGCGTGAGATCATTATAAAGAATTCTTTTACCGTGAAAAATCCGTTCATTTTCCGGTGTGTATTCGATGATCTTAGGGATTAAAGGCGTATCACTTTCGAATCAAAGACGTTTCAAAGACGTTCACGAGTGTCTTTGATAGGGGAATGACTCCAATGTGTTATAGGATTGATAGGGTTGTATCACGGAAGATCGGTAGGATATTCCGGGCAATCCACCATACGATGATTAAGATTAAGTACGTGTTGACGGTTATTCGATGGTGGCATATTCTTTTCAATTGTGCCAATCGATTTTGGGGATCAAACCATTGCGTGATCACGAGAGCGATCAAGTAGGGAAAGGAGAGCATGAGGAACGGGTTATACCCGAAGGCTCCTTTGATGTTCAGGTGTAATAACTGATGGATGGCCCTTTGACTGCCACATGCCGGACAATCGAGTCCCGTGAACCAACGGAAAGGGCATTTGGGTATGAATGCCGAATACTCGGGATCAACGAAAAAGAGGATGATCCCGAGTAGTATAATTAATATAAGGCCTATTTTCTTAAAATGTCCGAACGAATACATTCATTCGAATATTAATAATAACCTCCTCCTCCTATCATCATGCTTGCTAATCCGCTGATGAACCCGATGATCAGGGCGAGTACACCTCCACCTAATGCCAGGAAGAAAAATAATCTTGCCATGTTAGAAGCTTTTAATGCTTCCTCTTGTTGACCGGAGTTCCAAAGATTGTCTACTTTCGTGGCGTAGATGATGGAGACAATTCCTAGCGGCAAACAACATAAAATGGTCGATAAAATTGCCCATACTAACCAGTTGTCCGGTTTGGGATTGTTGGTTACTGGTGGTTGGGGTGGTGTGGGAGGGAATGGTGGGGGTGTTGAAGGGGTGGAGGTTTCGTTCGTGAACAATTTCGCAAGTTCGTGAACTTCTCCTGCCGGGAGCCATTGAGCCATACCGTTTTTCCACACAAGGGTGTTTTTCGTTACCCCGTTGCTGATTAATTCTTCGGGAGAGATCGGGCCTTTTTGTTCATTTTTTTCGTTCAGGTAAAAATAATTTTCCATAGTTTAATAATTTACCATTTATATTCGCTTCGTAAATAATTTCCGTTAAAGTCGTAAATATCCTTGATGTATCCCCCGTCGGCTTCGATGCGTTCAGAACCGGCGTAGGGCGTGATGTCATTGTATTTGCAGGGGACGATGATTTTGCCCTCTTTGTTGATCGCTCCCCAGATTCCATTCTGAACTTTACCATTTTTCGAAAATCCTCCTCGATTGATCAAGGATATTCCGTTTAATTCTTTACAGATAATAAATTGACAGGGTAGTATCTCTTGTCCTTCTGGAGAATAGAGCCCTTCTTGATCATCTATTTTCACGTGGATGAGAGAGGTTTCTCGCCAGCGAGAAATTTTCGTGTACTCGCAAGGAACGATTACTTTTCCTCTTGGGGTATATAGTCCTTTTAGTTTACCTGATTTAACCATGAAATTGTCGGTTGTGAGCCAGGTATCAATGTCATCATATATACACGGGATAATTTCAGTCCCGTTAAGGGCGAGTACACCTTCTTGATTGTTGTAGGTGGCCCGGTAGTAAGCGGGTGACCAGTAACTATTGGGTGCGATATTATCGTATATGTAGGGAATGATCTCCAAACCGAATTTATCCATGACCCCGACACCGGATCTTTTTTCCACGATACAGCGATCATGCCGGAAACGGTAGGCATGATTTAGCATTCCATAATAGAAAATGGAAAATAAGGAAGATAGTAAAAAGGGTAGAACTACCAGTGTTGTATTCAGTAGGTATTTTCTTTTTTTGTAAAACAGGGAAAAGGCGATACCTAGTACCCCGATGATGAGGATGGCAATTCCCGGGACATAAGGGTAAATGTCAAACCACGAGGCGACAAATGCGGAAACAAATCTACCTGCGAGTAAGAATAAAATGGAGGCAAAGATTGCGCATAAAATCAAAATAAGCTGTACCTCGTTGATGTAGGGTTTCGGTGTTACAATATATGCCTGTAATTCGGGAATATCTTTTGCCTGTACCCAGTTCGGCATACCTTCACGCCACACGGGTGTTTCTCGCGTGATTCCTCTTTGTTTGAGTTCATCTAACGAGAGCGGTCCGACCTGCTTGTTGGCCTTGTCCATGAAATAATAACTTATCCCCATAAATTAAGACAAAAAGAATAATCAAATGCTATCCCCAAAGTAGTAAATAAATGGATAAGTGTACTTTCTGGGGAAGAAAAAATGAGAGAGTAGTCGTTTTTCAATTAATCCTTCAACGCCTGAAAATATCCCTTTAATATTTCTCCGTTTATTTTTCCGGGTGTGTGAACAACGAGAATGGCTGGTTGTTGTCCCGGTTGGTAGAATTCTGATAGTACTGATTCTAACGAGGGGGCATCCGTTGCCCGGTACACCTTGAAACGATGAACTCCGGCAAACCGTTCTATATCCACGTCGTGAGGGGTTTCAAAGTACTCCTCGACTTCTTCTAGGCCAGAAGGGCCTGCCAAAAAGCGGAATATGCCTCCTCCCCCGTTTTGGATAACGATGATTCGTAGTGACGGGGAACAGTTCTTGATCCACAAAGCATTAGAGTCATACAGGAAACTATTGTCCCCCACGATCAACGTGGTAATCCCGTTGAATGTTGAGGCAGCACCCATGGCTGTCGAAGTACAACCGTCAATGCCACTTGTTCCCCGGTTGGCATCGGTACGGTCCACCTGCGTGTAGCGGAAGAGTTGGGCGTAACGTATCGGGGTGCTGTTGCCTAGTTGTAAACGACTTCCGGCGGGAAGTGCGGGAATGAGCATGGAGAAGGCTTTCAGATCGCACCACGGGATACACTTCAAGTAGTTGTCGTGTATTTGTACAGCTTTTTCTTCCCGTTGATGCCATTGGTGGGCATAACTAGATGGCAGGCTATTGGCTTTTATTTCTGCGGGTTGGAGTTGATCAAAGAATGTTGGGGCGTCCATTGGGACGTGCAGGGTCATGGACTTGTACGTGTCGGGAGGTGTAGGCCGTTCGTCGATATGCCAATGAGTACGCGGGGGATGTTCTCGGATGAAAGCCTTTATCATGCGGGAAACAATCGATCCCCCGAACGTGATGAGTAGTTCCGGGGCGTAAGTCTCTGCCTCTTCCGGCTGAATAGTGGAGATTACCCTATCTATCGTGGAGATCACGAGGGGAATGGATAGATTTGTTACGCTTTCCGTTAAAATAATCACGTTGGGAAGGCTTGCCAGTAGCTTGATGTGTTGTTGCAAAACCGGGTCGGGTTCATGAAATCCAGCAATGATCATGACCTTGGGGCAAAGGAAAAATTCTTCCCGCAGGTTTTGAGAGATTTCTGCGGTTAAGGAAGGAGATTCTTTCAGAGTTTTGATCACCCGTTCAGAGGTTATGGATTCGTGTTGAAAGTCGTACAGGGGTTCTCTCAAGGGAACATTGATATGAACGGGGCCTTTCCGGCCGTGTTGGGATAAATTGATTGCCTCGTTTACCAAACGATTGGTATGCCAGCGATCCTCGTTGCACGTGATGACTGTCGGGAGCTGGAAGCTCTTTTTCACAAAGTTACATAATGTCCCTTGCTGTTGTATCGTTTGGCTATCATCTTGATCTATCCATTCGGAGGGACGGTCTGCCGAGATCACGAGAAGGGGAATGCCTTGGTAATAGGCTTCCGCTACGGCAGGGGAGTAATTCAATAAGGCGGTTCCCGACGTACAGATGAGGGCAACCGTTTGTCCGGTTTGTTGTGCTATTCCCAGTGCGAAGAAAGCGGCCGAACGTTCATCCACGATGACATGATGTTTCAACCTTTTTTCCCGGGCAACAGACACGAGTAAAGGTGCATTCCGGGAACCGGGTGACAGAACGATTTCCTTGATCCCTTTTTGGACGAGTAGACAGATAAGAATTCGAACACTTTTAATATCAGAATGTAATTTTTCCATAATTCATTTGACGTATGAGGTTTAGTAAAGTATCGGCTTTCTGGCAAGTTTCCTGCCACTCGGTTTCCGGGTCGGAAAGAGGAGTAATACCACCTCCGACATACAACCGTAGGGCATCATCGAATACTTCCATGGTACGTAGGTTAACGAACAGGTCAAATGCCCCGGAGGCTTGCAATGGTCCTAGGAATCCGGCATAATATCCCCGGTCCCGTTTCTCGATCTCCGTGATGATTTGCATGGCTCTCTTTTTGGGTAAACCGCAGACGGCTGGAGTCGGGTGAAGTTGTCCTACCAGTTCGTCAATCTGGTCGGCTGGGAGTTGTTCATCACTTCTGAAAAAGGTACAGAGGTGAAAGACATTCCCGGCCTGTAACGTGATTGGTCCCTCGATTTCGAGATGGCGGGTAAAGAAATGTCTTAACGTGTCTTGAATGTAGTCGGTCACGATTTGTTGTTCCTCGATGTCCTTGTCTCCCCATTCAGGTGGATTTTTTGCTGTTGCCACGGGTTGAGTTCCTGCTAGTGCCATGGTGAAGAATCCGTTTCTGTCGTATTTGAGGAAAGTTTCCGGTGAGGCTCCCATCCAAGCGCATTTACCCGGAATAGCGGCAAAGAACAGGAAGGCGTGGTGGTATTGTTTCATTTGTTCGAAGATTGCTGGCGATAGCCGGAGTGAATCGCAGGGAATCGTGATGGTTCTTGATAGAACGGCTTTTTTCATCCCTTCCCGTTTCAGCGTGTCGATCATCGTGCGCAGTTCATCCAAGTACTCAAAATGCTCGCAATCCTGCTTGGTGAAAATACGTTCCGGGGTATTGAAAACGGTGTTTTGTAAATTCCGAATCGCCTCTCCGTCAGTTAGGTAGTCCGTAAATGAAAGATCGGCCTTGATGAAGAAGGGGAAACTCCAGGAGGAGTGATTGAAGGGTGTGATAACAAAACCTTTTTCTCCTCGATGTTTTTCGAATCCCTTGAATATTCGGGTATCGTTGGAGAGTTGAGCCCCGAAAATAACTTCACGAGAACCGGGTAAACGGTACGTGTAAAACGGGATGTTATTCCGTAGGCAGATATTCTGCGCTTCTGCAACCGAGAGTCTGTTTTCTGTTTGTTCTATCATGGCATAACCGTATTCTTATCGCAAAAATAGGCAAAATTATTCGCTGGTGATTCAAATGATACAAAATGTAAGTATTTTTGTGGGGGAAGTGGCTATGCCACGTTGCAGGTTACGGGTGGGTAGGTTATGAGTTTATAAGGTTATTTTGTTTGATAAGATGAATAAAGATAGGAGCGGGTATAGGTTTTTGGGTGGTTGGCGGGGGCTTCGGGAGTTATTGCCGAATAACTTAGGGGCTTTCACGCAGGTATTCGCTTCCTTGAAAAGTTATAATTTCCGTCTTTATTTCGGGGGACAATGTATTTCGCTGATCGGGACGTGGATGCAACAGATTGCCATGAGCTGGTTGGTGTTCCGGTTGACCGGATCGGTCCTTCTACTGGCAACCGTTACTTTTATGGCGCAAATCCCGATTCTTGTGGCAACGCCTTACATGAGTGTTTTTGTTGATCGGTTTAATCGGTGTAAATTGTTGGTACTGACACAATCACTGTCTATGGTACAGGCGTTGTTGATGGCCTTGCTCACGTTGACAGGGTTGATACAGGTGTGGCATATCATGATTCTGAGTTTGTTGATCGGTTTGATTAATGCTTTGGATAATCCTACTCGACAATCTTTTTACCCGAGTTTGGTTCCGAAGGATAAGTTGAGTAACGCTATTGCACTGAATTCTGCCGTGATTAATGGTTCTCGTTTGATCGGTCCTGCAGTGGGTGGCGTGTTGATCGGTTTGTTGGGAGAGGGTATTTGTTTCCTGTTGAATGGTATCAGCTATATTGCCGTGATTATTGCCTTGTTGATGATGCGGATAGCACCCAGACGGGAGAGAGCCGTGAAACAAAAGGTGTGGGAAGATATGCGGGATGGTTTCCGGTATGTGGCTGGAAATATACCGATCCGTACGTTGTTGCTTTTAATGAGTGCGATCAGTTTTTTCGGGTTGCCCTTGATGACGTTTATCCCGGCTTACGTGAAAACGATCCTGCACGGGGAGAGCGAGATGCTAGGGTTACTACTTTCATGTATCGGTGTCGGTTCCTTCATTGCGGCCTTGTATCTGGCTGCCCGGAAAAGTGTACTGGGTTTGGGAAAAGTGGTGATGCTTTCCGGGGCTTTGCTGGGAATCGGGTTATCGGTGATGTCGTTTGTCACGATCCCTTGGGTGGCAGCCGTGTTATGTCTGCCGGTGGGTTTCACGATTATCGCTGCCGTGGCTTCCATCAACACGCTGTTGCAGACCCTTTCCGGCGAGGATAAACGAGGTCGGGTGATGGGATATATGGCAATGTCTTTCACGGGTATGGCTCCCGTGGGAAGTATGGTACTGGGGGCGCTTGAAAAATGGATTGGATTGCAAAAGATTATCCTATTATCCGGGATTTGTTGTTTTGTTGCCGCGTTGGTTTTCGAGTATTATCGTCCCTTGGTACGTCGATATGCCCGCCCCGTTTATATTGAAAAGGGGATTATCAAGGAAATGGCCATTGGGATTGATTCCTCGGAGGAACAACAGTTCTGATTAATGATATTTCCTTGGTGTTTATTGTTATGAAAAATGGTGTTCCTTCTAAAATATTTTTGAACCGTTGTTTTTTTGTGTATTTTTGTCATTAACGGAAGTAATAAATGTCTATAATGTGATGGAACAGGGGAAATTCGATGTATTATTTAATCAGTATTACGAACGTTTGGTACTGTTTGCTGAGAGTTATGTGGGAGATTTGGAAACAGCAGAATATATGGTACAGGATGTCTTCTTGTCTCTTTTGTCACGGTCGGATTTTAATGAAGTCGAATATTCCCGTTCTTATTTGTATAGTTGTGTAAAGAACGGATGTGTGGATTATTTACGAAAGTTGAAAGTTGTAGATCCGTTGGATATAAAATTATTTGATGCTGTTTATTATGTGGGGGATTTTAATCTTTTGGAACAGGAGGAGTTAATTCGGAAAGTGGAAGAAGAGATAGAGAAGTTGCCGGAACAGCGTCGGGAAATACTGAAAATGAGTGTTTATGATGGAATGAGTTATCCTTCGATAGCAGAAGTGACAGGTTTGTCAATCAATACGGTTAAAACACATATGAAAAAGGCATATCAAGATCTGAGGGAGAGACTTTATATGCAACATTTGAATTTACTTTTACCTTTTATTTTGTTGGAAATGAAAAATAAACATTTGTTATAGTTTTGCAGGTGTTATTTTTTTTATTTTTTCGTTCACCCTGTTTTTGTGTTTTTACGTCTTAGGTTCAAAATTATGAATAAATGCAAGAATCTAAGTCAATATCTATATCTATTCTTTATCGGAAATCAGCAGGTAAACCGATTTCTGATATAGATCAGCGGAAGTTTGATGCGTGGTATAACGAGTCGGAGGATCATCGTTTGTATTATAAACGTTTTTGTGTGCAGCAAGAAAAGATCATGGCTCGTGATTGTTCTGTTGTGGATGTTAAGCGTCGATTGATGGAAGTGAAGTTTAAGAAATGTGCGAAACATCAACTTAATTGGTGGAAATGGAGTGGCGTTGCCGCTGCCGTGTTGATCTTGTTTTTTGTTGGCCGGATATATTGGGCTGAAAATGATGTTTGTAGTCCGGTGGTTGCTGCAACCGAGCCGGGAAGAGCAGCAGTGACTCTTCGTTTGGGACAGGGAGAGCAAATTGTATTAGATTCTGCATGGGTGGCGCGGACGATTAGTCAGGATTGTGTGGCCATGCATATCGGTGCTGGATTATTGGAGTATAGTCAGGATTCTGTTGCAACCGGAGGGTTGGTTTATAATCAGTTGGAGGTGCCTCCTTCCGGGGAATACGTGGTTGTTTTGTCGGATGGAACGAAAGTTTATTTAAATTCGGCTTCCAGTTTATATTATCCCACGGTGTTTCCAGCTGGGGAACGGAAAGTTAAGTTGTCCGGTGAAGCTTATTTTGTCGTGGCTAAAGGAGAGCGCCCTTTTATTGTGGATACCCCCTTGGAAGAGGTGAAAGTGTTCGGTACGGAATTTAACGTGATGGCATACGAGGACGAAGAAGAATTACAAACGACCTTGGTGGAAGGTTCTGTCGGGGTGTTGACGAAAGGGAAGATGTCTCTTGGATTTCAGAAAATTGTTCCGGGGGAACAATTTCTTTTGAACCGAAAAACGGGAGTAACAGAGATAGTCTCGGTAGATGTTTTTCCCTATGTGGCTTGGAAGGATGGTCTTTTTGTTTCCCAGAATGATGATCTTAAGACAATCTTGAGAAGGGTGGCACGTTGGTTTGATGTCGAGATTTTTTACCAGAATCCGGCGTTAAAACAAAAACGATTTTTTGGTATTATGAAACGACAAACTCGTTTGCAGGAAGTATTGGATGTGATTGCAGAGGCGGGAAAGGTACATTTCGATGTGAACGGTCGTGTTGTGTTAGTTCGTGATTAAAAATAAAAGCAGAAGTTGCTGGAAACAAATTCTGCCTTAAAATAAATTAAACAGGGAACAAGCATTTTGCAGGTGTTGCTCCCCAATGTTTCACTTATAATTACAAATGTATGAAAAAAAAACGGTGCTCCATTCCTATATGGAGGGATAGTTTACGAAAATTGTGGATTATGACAAGATTTCTATTTATTTTTGTGTTTGTTGCCTCGTTACACGTGTCGGCGGCGTTGCATTCTCAAAATAAGATGGTGACCCTTCATCTGAAAGGGGTTAGTTTGGAAGAGGTAATACAATCGTTAAAACTCCAAACGGATTACGGTTTTTTTTATAATATCGATAGTAAAGATATCAAAAAAATGACGAACATTTCCGTGGATGTCAAGAATATGGCATTGGAAGATGTTTTGTTGCAAATCTTGAAAGGGACGAATCTGACTTATTCTATCGTGAATGATGTGGTTATTCTAAATACTCGAAATTCTATTGTTGTAAATGATTCCGTAAGGAAAAATCATGTTCTTGTCGGTCGGGTGATGGATATGAATAAGGAACCATTGCCGGGGGTAACGGTAAGATTAGAAAATACGAGCATGGGTACGGCAACAAATTTTGAAGGTGTTTTTTCGTTTCGTTTACCTGTTGAGAAAGGGAAGTTAATTTTGAGTTTTGTCGGTTTTAAAACAAAAGGGGTAGAGTTTAAACTTCCTTCTGATACGCTGAAAATTGTTCTGGAGGAAGAAGTTGAAAACGTGGAAGAAGTTGTTGTAACAGGTTATTTTAATAAGGCAAAAGAGAGTTTTACCGGTTCGGAAGTGACGATTGAAACGGAAGAGTTGAAGAAAGTTGGAGCGTTAAGTATAACGCAAGCTTTGAGTGCTTTTGATCCTTCAATTCGTTTGGCGGAAAGCTTGACAAACGGTTCTAACCCCAACGTGCTTCCTGATATTACCATTCGGGGTGAAAACGGGTTTGATTTGCGGGCGAATGCAGATGATGCGACCACGAATCCTAATGCTCCTCTTTATATTTTGGATGGGGTAGAAGTTTCGGCTGAACGTGTTTATGATATGGATGTAAATAGGGTTGAGTCTATAACTATCTTGAAAGATGCCAGTGCCACGGCTTTATACGGTTCTCGCGCTTCCAATGGAGTTATTGTGATCACGACGATTCGCCCGAAGTCCGGGCAGATTCGAGTGAGCTTGAATGCTAATTATAATATTTCGGTGCCGGATTTGCGGGACTATAATTTGATGAATGCTGAAGAAAAGTTAGAATATGAGCGGTTAGCTGGTTTGTATCAGGATACCGATTATTTAGAACAATGTAAACTGGATGAACTTTATAATTCTCGTTTGGAAGAGGTGAGAAAGGGCGTGAATACTTATTGGTTGTCTCAGCCTTTAACAACCTCATTGAATCAACGTTATTCTATTAATTTCGAGGGTGGAGACGAGTATTTCCGTTACGGGATAGATTTGAGATATGACACGGATAAAGGGGTTATGAAGCAATCCGGCCGAGATCGGTTGGGTATTAACTTGACATTTAATTATAACATCGGGACGAATTTCTTTATTCGGAATGATTTGGCCGTGGATAATGTGAAAGCGAAAAATTCTCCTTATAATGAATTTTATTTGTATGCCAATCAAAATCCGTACGATCGTATTTATGATGAGAATGGAAAGTTTGTTGAGAAGCTTTCTTCAGGAGATTGGAATCCTTTGTATAATGCTCATTTGGCGAAAAAGAATACGAGTACATATACATCTATTCAAGATAATTTTAATATTGATTGGAGAATTATTCCGGCATTGCGATTACAAGGACGTATTAGTTATACCAGACAATTTGATAAAAGGGATTTATTCAAGTCTCCGGAATCTTTGGATTATAGCACGGAAACAGATCCTAAAAAGAAAGGAACTTATTTTCGTTCCAATTCACAAAGCGATAAATTTGACGGGAATTTGACATTACAATATAATAAAGTGTTGGGAGTACATTCGTTGAACGTGGGCGTGGGAAGCAATCTAACAGAGTCGACCGAGGAAGGAGATTCTTACACTGGAGTCGGTTTTGTTAATCCGAATATGATTTTCATCGGAGCGGCGACTTCTTTTAAAGAAAATTCGAGTCCTGATGGTAGTTATGATAAATCCCGGTTGGTCGGATTTTTTGGTAACGTGAATTATGGGTATGATAATCGTTATTTCTTGGATTTATCTTTCCGTACGGATGGTTCCAGCAAATTCGGGAGAAATTCGCGTTTTGCTCCGTTCTGGTCGGTAGGAGTTGCTTGGAATGTGCATAAAGAAGCGTTTTGGTCGGGAGACGAGAAGAGTTCTTTAAAATTGAGGGCTTCCGTGGGTAGTACGGGAACGACTAATTTCTCTTCGACTCAAGCGTTGACAACTTATAATTATGATTTTTCTAAAATATATAATGGTGTGTTTGGTGTCAGTTTGGCCGGATACGGTAACCCGGAGTTGAAGTGGCAGAACACTATTTCTTATAACGTGGGTGTGGATATGACTTTGTTGAAAGGGCTGGTTACGTTTAATGGAGATTTTTACATTAAAAACACGGAGAATTTATTGTTGCCTTTGACGGTTGCACCATCGACCGGTTTTAGTAGTTATGTGGAAAATATTGGGAAATTGAGGAATACAGGAATTGAAGGTCGTTTGCGTTTGAATTTGATTCGGGATACTCAACGAGATTTGAGATGGAATGTAACACTTTCCGCATTCCATAATAAGAGTAAGATCACGAAATTATCTAATCAGTTGGAAGAGATTAATAAATATGCTAATAGTGATTGGTATAATCAAGGAACTGTCGTGTACCGGCAATATGAGGCCGGGCGTTCGCAAACAGCCTTGATGATGGTTCGTTCGGGAGGAATCGATCCAGCAACGGGAAACGAGGTTTATATTAAACGTAACGGGGAGTTGACATTTGAATATGATGCAAATGATAAAGTGAAGTGTGGAGATATGAAACCTACGATCGAAGGAAACGTGAATACGAATTTGACGTGGAAGGGTTTTACGTTGTATATGCTTTTTAAATATCAGTTTGGGGCCAAGGCTTATAATGGGACCTTAGCTTCTAAAGTGGAAGGTGCTAACCCTTATAAGAATGCAGATAAGCGGGTGTTGTATGATCGTTGGAAAGAACCGGGGGATCATGCTAAATTCAGACGCATTGATGATCGGACTTCTCCTTACCAGACAACACGTTTGGTTTTTGATAATGATTTGTTTTCTCTGTCAAGCGTGTCTTTATCTTATGAATTACCCCGGGAGATCAGTCAGAAGATTTATGCAGATCGAGTTCGATTGATGTTGAGTACGACGGACGTATTTCGTTTGTCAACCATAAAGCAAGAGCGAGGGACAAGTTATCCTTTTGCCCGAACTTTTAACCTGAGTTTGAATGTTACGTTTTAATTGTTAATGAAAAGAGTTATGAGGTTAAGAAATTGTATAGGAAGTTTGTTGTTGACGCTCATGTTGTGTTCTTGTAATTCATGGTTAGATGTAGATTTGATCAACCAGAGTGAAGAAAGTGATCTTTTCAGTACCGAGCGTGGTTTTTCCGAGGCGTTAGCCGGTGTCTATTGCGATATTGCGGCTTCTAATATGTATGGACAAACATTGTCTTTCGGAATGCTTGATATAATGTCTCGTATTTATGATTATTCTCAGATCCCGAATAAGATGAAAATATTCCGGGATTATGATTACGAGAATAAGGATATGAAAAGTTATATCTATCTGTTATGGAGCTCATTTTATGCTAATATCGCGGCATTGAATAATATTTTGGAATGGAGTGAGAAAAATGCTTCTGTTTTATCTGATGAACGACGGAATCAGGTACGAGGTGAGGCATTAGCTTTGCGAGGTTTGTTGCATTTTGATATTTATCGTTTGTTTGCTACTGATGTTAAACTGGATCCAACGGCTCGTGTTTTGCCTTATCAAACGAAGTTTGGAGTAAAAACGTCGCCTGTTTATAGCACGATGGATTATTTGAATCTGGTGATTGGTGATTTGGAGGATGCGGTAAAATATTTGGAGAATGATCCGATTAAGGAAGTGAAACCTTATCAGTTGGGGAATGGTGATGATGAAAATAAAGATGGAGCTGACCTTTATGTTGCTCGAATGAATTATTATGCGACGAAAGCTTTGTTAGCCCGGGTTTATTTGAGCATGGGAGGGGATAAAATAAAGGATGCCCGTCGGCTGGCAGAGGAGGTAATTGATTGCGGTAAATTTGCTTTGGTGGATTATGAAAGGAGTTTGAACACGGACGAGGCGAATAAAGATTTGCTCTTTTCTGATGAGCATATCTTTTCTTTGCGGGGACAAAACGTGAAAACTGATGCGGAAGGTGTTCATAAACAAATAACGGGTACGGATGGAAACGTGCAAATGGCTAGTGGTTATCAGTCTATATTATATTTAGGTGATTTAGAAGATTATAGATTGAATTGGTATAAAAGTTTTTATATTATAAAATATACTTCCGATAATAGTGAACGTTTTTTTCCCAAGATGCCTATGATTCGTTTGTCTGAGATGTACTTGATCGCTGCTGAAGGATGGATGGAGGATGACCCGGAACATGCGGCCGAATTATTACAAACTTTAAAGCAAGCTAGGACGAAATCAATCGTGAATAAGCAAACCGTGACGGAAGAGATGATTTTATTGGAAATGCGGAAAGAGTTTGTTGGGGAGGGACAGCTTTTTTACGTGTATAAGCGTTTAAATCATGATATTATCGGTAATACTTCGGAAGATGGGGTAAAAGCAAGTAATAGTGTTTTCGTGTTACCGTTACCGGAAGAAGAGATAGAATATGGATATAGAAATTAAATAAGACTTGTTTTATGAAGAAGTTAATATATATTATTTGGGCGTTTTGTCTTGGATTGCAGGGATGTGAGCAAGATCCGGAATACGAGTATGATGATATTGATCGAATTTATTTCCAGTACGAGGTTCAGAATAGTCTGGGGAATAATGTAAGCGTAGATTCGGTTGTTTTCTCGTTTGGGAAATTACCGGAAGAGGTCGTTGCCGATACAGCTAAGATCGTCGTGCAACTTATGGGGAATGTTTCAGAACAACCTCGGAAATATCGGGTGAAGGTGCTGGAAAAGGGGGTGCAATTAAATGGTGTGACAACTATGGTTGAGGGTGAAGATTATGCTCCTATTGCCGAAGAGCAGGTGTTTGGGCCTAATCGTTTTCAGGATACTCTTCGAATTTTGGTGTATCGTAAGAATTTGAGTACCAGTTTGCGAAATCCGGAATCAAAAACTTTGATGCTGGCTCTTGAAGAGGGTGAGGATTTCTTGTTGGGTATTAATGTCGGGCATGAAATGAAGTTGTCTGTGAATAATATTTTATTCCCTCCGTCTTGGTGGGCGGCGAATGAGACGCAACTTGGTTTTTATCACCCGAAGAAATGGCGGAAGTTAATCGAGTGGGATTCTATGTTCGCTGTTGAAGATGCTTTTGTCGGTACTGGGGTTGATATGCAGAAGAAGAGTGGTATGTTGAATGATTGGCTGGATAAAAATGTGATTATTGATGACGAAACGGGGATGCGTATAACGAAAACCGGGCTTGTTGAAATTTAATGTTTGGAAAAGTAATTTGTATGAGAACAATACTATTTTTTGTGTGTCTGACAGGCTTGTTATTTGCTTGTTACGATGATAAGGGGAATTATGATTATCACGATATTAATCAAATTACGATTTCGGGGATTGATAGTTTGATTCGTTGTGATCAGATGGATTTGTTACATATTCCGGTCACTTTGGAAGGGACGCAGTATGCCGATACGAATCGATTCACGTATTTTTGGGAAATTAATCGTAAAATAGTGTCCACGGCCAAAGATTTGAACGTGTATGTTAATTTCCCGTTAGGAGAAAACGAGGCTCGTTTCGTGGTAACGGATAAAGAACTTGGCACGAAAGCATTTAAATATTTTAAAATCAATGTGTCCAGTTCCACGGCGGGTGACTGTATTTTGGTTTTAAGCAAATATAAAGGGCATGCAGAGTTGTCTTTTAAGCGTTTGGACAAAGAAGGAAGTGTTTTTACCCCTAATTTTTATGAAGCTTTAACCGGAAATTATTTAGGGACTAATCCACGAAGGATACACCGAGATTATCTTCCCGAGGCAAATAATGTAAATTCCGGGTTGAAAATAGAAACGGATCATCAAATAAAATGTTTGAGTGAGGAGACGTTGCAGGAGATTGAGGGGAATGCCATTTTGGATCATAATTATTATATCAAAGAGGCTCAGGGTTTACCTTCCGGAGATATAACGGGTTTTGAAGTGAAAGCTTTTAATCATCAGGCTACAACAATGGAAGGGATGATGAATACGAATTATACGTGTACAATAGCGGGAGATGAATTTTGGACGATACAATCAACATGTGTTCCTTCTATGAATATGTGGTTAAAACTTGCATTTATGCAAATAAGGAGTCCGTGGAAAGGAACATTATCCCCGACAATGTTTTTGTCTTCTTTAGTTGAGTCTGGAGGACAAAATTATACAGTGGCAAATATGTATATGTTTGATGAAACGGTCGGTCAATTTTGGTATAATAATTTGCTGTCCGCTAATAATGTTGGAGTTCCAGAACTTGGGACTTATAGTGGTTATTCTTTATTATTTGGAACCCATACGGCAACAAAAGATCATGCCGTGGCCGTGTTGAGCGATGGGGCGGGTTATCGGATGTTGTATATGAATCTTTCGAATGGAACGCAATCGGTACTTGCGGATTTTGCAGTACCTAGTAATATTATTAACGAGACAACATCTTATTATCCGATGAAAAATGAAGCTTATATGTTGTTTACCACGAATGATAAGTTGTATCGTTATAATTTGCGCGAGTTGGAAAATAATGTTGCCCCAGGGAATTCGAGCGTGTTCGTGGAGTTGTCGAAATGGGGGTATAATGCGGAAGCTAAAATCACTTGTATGAGTGTTTCAAGGACAGAACAGGAAATACTTTTGGGAGTTTCTCGTTATGGGGATGATACGGAAGGTATGTCTGAAGGATTGAAAGGGGATGTGTTGGTTCTAGATCTAAAAACAGGAGAATTAGTAAAAAAATATGAAGGAATATCTGGAGTTCCCGTGGATGTGAAAATTAAGTATCAGAAATGGCTTCGGGATGGTAAAGAGGGAGGAAATGTTGTCGATATGCTTTATTTTTAGATATTTTAAACTAGAGTGATTGTGTGTGTTAGCGATAGAAAGCTTCATGTCTTTCTATCGCTATTTTTACTTATTGATTTTCATTTCCTTTTAATACCGGAAGACTGATATGGTATTTTACGGCAACAATCCGGGCTAAAATGACGCTTCCGGCCGTGATGATTTGGGTGGTGATATGGCCTACGGCAAAGAAGTCACAGGCGAAGTAAATTAATCCTCCTAGAATACAGGCGATGGCGTAAATATCCTTGCGGAAGATTAGGGGTACTTCGTTGATAAATATATCCCGGATCACACCCCCGACAGCTCCGGTAGTCATACCCATGATGATAGCTACCCACATGGGAAATCCGGCAAGTAAACTTTTTTCAATTCCTACCACGGTAAATAGTCCTAATCCGATGGCATCAAAGATGAAAAACGTGTTATTCAGCCGGATCACTTGTTTCCCGAACATAATCACGAATAACAAGGCCAGCCCTGTAACAATCAGATAGGAGGGTTGGTGCATCCAAAAAGGAGTTAACCCCAGCATCAAATCTCGTGTCGTTCCGCCCCCGATGGCTGTTGCAGCTCCGACCACGTATGCCCCGAACCAGTCGAATCGCTTGGCTGATGCCAAACGTATTCCACTGATAGCGAATGCGAATGTACCGATGTAATCAATGATTGTAGTAAAATCAATATTCATATTCCTGTTATTTTTTGAGCCTGCAAAGCTAATAATAAAGGAATATCATTCGCCACGTATTTTGATGTTTTACAGCATGATAATAGGGTTTATAAACCTATTTTTATACCCACTCTTCGCTTTTCACTTCCCCTTCCACGGAAAGTACGATCTTTTTGATCGGGATGTTACGGGAGGCCATTTCTCTCGCTTTTAAAGCCATTTGCAGGAGGCCACCGCAACAAGGTACTTCCATGATGAGAACCGTGAGCATGTCGATCCGGGCATCGTCAATCATGCTACGAAGTTTGTCCACGTAAGAATCGGTATTATGATCCAGTTTCGGGCAGGCAATAGCCAGAATCTTACCTTTCAGGAAGCGTTCGTGAAAATTCCCGGAGGCGAAGGCTGAACAGTCGGAGGCCAGTAACACGTTTGCCCTTTGGAAATACCCAGCTTGCGGGTTTAACAGGTGTAACTGTACGGGCCATTGCCGGAGTTCGGAGCTATCGGAACATGGGGTTATAGCGGGTTTCATGACGGGTTTTAATTCTCTTGCCATGGAACCGGGACATCCACATCCCAGTTTCGGTGTGGGATGTAATTCTTGCAGGTTTATGGGAATGTTATGGCGTTTCAAATATTCCAGTCCCTGTTTTACCAACTCTTTTTCACCGTGTTCTTTTAGGTGACGTAAATGAGCCAGGATTACGTGTTCTCCTTTGGGCGCTATACGCTCCATAACAGCTTCTTCATTATATGGTTCCGCTTCCCGTTCTTCTAGCTCGATGGCGCCGACGGGACATTCTCCGATACAAGCACCCAGCCCGTCGCAGTACAGATCACTTATCATGACGGCTTTCCCGTCTATTAATTGTAAAGCCCCTTCGTGGCAGCCTTTCACGCATAGCCCGCAGCCGTTACATTTTTCCTCGTCTATTTTTATAATTGTCCGTTTCATAGTCAGTTGTTTTTGGTTTTGTGACAAAGATACACGTGAAAACAAGGGAATTTTGTAATGAATATTACAGGTAGGACTCAAAAAACAAAAATAATTGTTTATGAACTTTAATAGAGGGGGATGATGTGTAATCCTAGGGTAATGCGACCTTTTTTCTAAGGTTAAACTATCTTTCAACCGTTTCAATCGACTTATCGTTCCGTTTCGTTCTCGCCATGTGATAGCGGGGTAACGGTTTTGAAAGTGACTTGAAACGTCCGAGAGATAGTTTAACCTTGGTATCAAGGCTATATAACTATGGGAAAGCTTTATTTGAATGCTTTTTTCAAGCGTTCAAGCCCTTCTTTAACGGTATCGAGCGGACAGCCAATATTCATGCGGAAAAAACCTTCTCCTTCGGGGCCGAAATCCATGCCGCTATTTAAGCCGAGTTTTGCCTCATGGAGTAGTTTTTCCTGAATTTGCTTGTGGGATAACCCTGTTGCCCGAAAATCAAGCCAGAGTAAGAAAGAGCCTTCCGGGAGTATCATTTTTACCGAGGGTAACTCTTCCCGGAGAAATTGGTCGGCAAACAGGATGTTCTTTTCGAGGTAACGAACCATTTCGTCCAACCAGGCGTCCCCGTGCTTGTAGGCAGCCTCTAGAGTGACGTGCCCGAAGATATTACCCAAATCCAAGTGAAGGCATAGAAGTTCTTTCTCGAAGGGGCGACGTAATTCCGGGTTCGAGATCACGACAACGGAATTCATCATCCCGGCGATATTGAATGTTTTACTCGGAGCCATCATGGTCACGGTGATCGCGGCAATCTCCGGTGACAGGGAGGCCATTACCACGTGCTTGTGTCCGAAGAGGGCAAGGTCGGAATGGATTTCGTCAGAGAGGATTGTGACCCCGTATTGCAGGCATAGCGCTCCGATTCGAGTAAGCTCTTCCTTGGTCCATACTCTTCCCACTGGGTTGTGAGAATTGCTTATTATCAGTAATTTTACTCCGTTTTTCAGTTTCTTTTCAACATCTTCCCAGTCAATCTGGTAATGTCCGTTTTCTACTTTCAAGGTACTGCATACGAGTTCCCGGTTGTTATCTTTCACCACGGCATAGAATGGAGGATAGACAGGAGTAAAAATCATGACCTTATCATGTTCTTCTGTGTAAACTCGAACCCCTAATGCCAGGGCCGTGACGATACCGGGACTACTTAACAGCCAGCGGGTGTCCACTTGCCAACCGTGTCGACGTGCCACCCAATCGGCGAATGCCTGTTTGGCTTTATCACTTCGGAACGTGTATCCGAAAACTCCTTTTTCACAACATTCACGAGCGGCATCGAGAATTTCGGGGGCTACCTGAAAATCCATATCCGCTACCCACATGGGTAGAATATCCGTGCTACCAAACACGTTTGCAAGATTGTCGTACTTCACGCAACTAGTGTTCCGACGGTCTATTATCTGATCAAAATTGTACATACTTTTTTTATTTAATCGAGTAGCAAGTTATAAAACTCTTTTAAATATTTATGCGGGAATGGACGGGAAATGTCGAAACATTTATTTCATCTTTTGGTAACCGCTTCGTAACAATACAATTCTTCCTTTGCGTAAGTAATTTAGGAATGAATATATGCCTAAGAAACAGCAACATTACAAAACAATCGTTCTTTCGGACATCCACCTCGGTTCTAAATGGTCGAAGACGAAAGAAGTTACCCGTTTTTTAAAACAACACTCTTGCGATACTCTTATCTTATGTGGTGATATTATCGACGGGTGGTCGCTTATGCGGGGGAAAAACAATAAATGGCGGCGGCGCCACACGAATTTTATCAAGGTGTTACTGGACATCTCTCATGACACGAAGATTATTTATGTGCGGGGAAATCATGATGATTTCTTGGATCGAGTGATCCCCTTGACCTTCTCGAATATTTCAGTGGTGAAGGATTACATCTACACGAGTGGGAATAAACGTTATTACGTGCTGCATGGGGACGTGTTTGATAAAGTGACTTCCTCCATGAGTTGGTTGGCGAAAGTCGGGGATGTGGGATATTCTTTCTTGTTGTGGGTGAACAAGATTTATAATCGCCGTCGATTGAGGAAAGGCTTGCCCTATTATTCGATTGCCCGGGAAATCAAGTTGAAAGTGAAAGTTTCGGTTTCATATATCAGTGATTTCGAGAAGCATATCGTGGATATTGCCGGGAAAAAAGATTGCCAAGGGGTAATCTGTGGGCATATCCATTATCCGGAGAAAAAGATGATCGAGAACGTGTTTTATTTGAATTCGGGAGACTGGATGGAATCTCTCTCTGCCTTGACCGAGGATTACGATGGAAATTGGAACGTGTATATCGAGGACGTTGTACCTATGAGTGTAGTACAAAAAAGGGAGTCTTGTGAACTCCCTTCTTTTGCCTAATGCATTTTATTATTTTTTAGCCAAGTCAATCAAGATTTCAAGAACTTGGATTGCACTCTTGGATACTTTGGTACCGGGGCCGAATACGGCGATAGCACCCGCATCGAACAAGAATTGGTAGTCTTGGTGAGGAATAACACCACCCACGTAAACGAGGATATCTTCACGTCCCAATTTCTTCAATTCAGCGATAACGGCAGGTACAAGTGTTTTGTGACCGGCTGCCAGAGAAGATACTCCGACAACATGAACGTCGTTCTCAACGGCTTGTTTTGCGGTTTCTTCCGGAGTTTGGAACAACGGTCCCATATCCACGTCGAAACCAAGGTCTGCGTAACCTGTAGCGACAACTTTAGCACCACGGTCGTGTCCGTCCTGACCCATTTTAGCGATCATGATACGCGGACGACGTCCTGTCATTTCTGCAAACTGGTCTGCCAGTTCTTTCGCTTTCTTGAAGTCTTCATCTTCTTTAGCGACACTTGAATATACTCCACTCACGGTTCTGATAACTGCTTTATAACGTCCGGCAACTTTTTCACATGCATCTGAAATTTCACCCAAAGAGGCTCTCTTCTTGGCGGCATCAACAGCTAATTCGAGTAAGTTTCCTTCTCCTGTTTCTGCACATTTGGTGATTGCAGCCAACGCGGCATCAACTTCAGCTTGGTTGCGGTTAGCCCTCAATTCGTGTAAACGACGGATCTGAGCCTCACGTACAGCGGTGTTGTCAACCTCAAGAATATCGATCGGGTCTTCTTTTTCCAAACGGTATTTGTTGGTTCCCACGATGGTTTGAGCGCCACTATCGATACGTGCTTGGGTACGTGCTGCAGCCTCTTCTATACGGAGTTTTGGAATACCGGATTCGATAGCGGCAGCCATACCACCCAATTTCTCAATTTCTTGGATGTGAGCCCATGCTTTCTCAACCAATTCTTGAGTCAAACTCTCAACATAGTAAGAACCTCCCCACGGGTCGATTGATTTACATATGGTGGTTTCATCCTGAATATAGATCTGGGTATTACGAGCGATACGAGCAGAGAAGTCGGTCGGAAGAGCGATAGCCTCGTCCAATGCGTTGGTGTGCAGTGATTGCGTGTGTCCCAAAGCAGCTCCCATGGCCTCGATACAAGTACGACCCACGTTGTTGAACGGATCTTGCTCGGTCAATGACCAACCTGAAGTCTGGCTGTGTGTACGCAATGCCAAAGATTTCGGGTTTTTCGGATTGAATTGTTTAACGATCTTAGCCCACAACAAACGTCCGGCTCTCATCTTGGCAATCTCCATGAAGTGGTTCATACCGATAGCCCAGAAGAATGACAAACGAGGTGCGAACGCGTCGATGTCCATTCCGGCGTTAACTCCGGCACGTAAGTATTCCAAACCGTCTGCCAAGGTGTATGCCAACTCGATATCAGCGGTAGCACCTGCTTCTTGCATGTGGTATCCGGAGATAGAGATAGAGTTGAACTTCGGCATATTCTTGGAAGTATATTCAAAGATGTCAGCGATAATCTTCATAGAGAACTTCGGCGGGTAGATATAAGTGTTACGTACCATGAACTCTTTCAAGATATCATTCTGGATTGTTCCTTGTAATTGGTCAAGAGTAGCACCTTGTTCTAATCCGGCAACGATATAGAATGCCAAGATAGGAAGTACGGCACCGTTCATCGTCATGGATACAGACATTTTGTCCAATGGAATTTGATCGAACAAGATCTTCATGTCCATGATAGAGTCTACGGCAACACCGGCTTTACCCACGTCACCGATTACACGCGGGTGGTCTGAGTCGTATCCGCGGTGAGTAGCCAAGTCGAATGCCACGGACAAACCTTTCTGTCCGGCAGCCAAGTTACGACGATAGAATGCATTTGATTCCTCTGCGGTAGAGAATCCGGCATACTGACGGATTGTCCAAGGACGCATCGGGTACATCATGGAGTAGGGACCACGTAAATATGGAGGAATACCGGCAACATAATCCAAATGTTCCATTCCTTTTAAATCTTCAGCCGTGTACACGGGTTTTACCGGTATCAGCTCGGGTGTCAACCAGTTTTTCTCGATGTGATTAGCTTTTTCCCATTCTGCAGCGGCAGTGGTAGCTTTTTCTGTTGACTTGATATTTATATCTTTGAAATTTGGTTTCATCTTTCAATTTTTGATTTATGATTTTTGATTTATGATTCTTGATGTTTTCGGTTTGTCCGTTAATCTAAAATCTGCAATCTAAAATCGTCAATTACTTAATTCCCAATTTTTGTTGGTATGCTTTCAAGTCTTCCAGCACGTTACATTTTACGTGAACATAGTTCTTGATGCCAATTTCTTCCAGTTGGGGTCTGCATTCCGGGTTGCCGGCAACAACGATGATTGCTTTGTCCTTCATTGCTGCATATACTTCCGGTGCAATGGTTGCGTACTCGTCATCCGAGCTACAGATTACCACGATGTCAGCCTTGTTGTCCATGCATGCTTTAGCACCTTCTTCAACAGTCTTGAATCCGTTGTTATCCATTACTTGGAATCCAGCACAAGCGAAGAAGTTACAAGCAAATTGAGCTCTTGCTTTACGCATAGCCAAATTACCCATCGGGAACATGTAAACTACCGGGCGATGACCTTGTTCTTTTGCAAATAAGTCAGTTCTAATACGCATAGCTTCGAAAGCTTGAGTTCCACGGTAAGGTTTTAACGTTTCAACAACAGCGTCAGGAGCGGTTTTGTCTTCCGGCTCTAGGATGCAAGCGCAAAGCTCTTTATCCATTTTCTCGTTGAAGTTCGGGAATTGGTTCGTCCCCAAGAAGTTTTCTTTTCGGTTAGCGATGTCTTGATCTCTCTTCTGTGCGGTAGCTTTCACGGCAGCCTGTACGAATCCTGATTCAAGAGCTTTCACCATACCACCTTGTTCTTGTACTTCCAAGAAGAGTTTCCAAGCAGCCTCGGCGATGAATTGGGTTAATTCCTCGATATAATATGAACCACCGGCAGGGTCAACGATCTTGTCGAAATGTGATTCTTCTTTCAATAATAATTGTTGGTTACGAGCCACGCGTTCTCCCAGTTCTGAAGGATGGCACTCGTAGATGTAGTCGTACGGGTGAACCGTGAACGAGTCAACACCACCGATCGTTGCGGACATGGTTTCCGTTTGAGTACGGAGCATGTTCACGTTCGGGTCGTACACCGTCTTGTTCCATTCTGATGTTTCAGCATGGATATTCATCTTGCAAACACAGTCACAGCAAGGATTGTAAGCTTTCACGATGTGGGCCCACAAGTAACGAGCTGCTCTTAATTTGGCAATCTCCATGAAGTATTTGGATCCGGTAGCAAAGTGGAAACGCATACGAGGAGCGATGTCCTTCACGTCCATTCCTGCATCGGTTAATTTGTCAAGGTATTCTACTCCGGCAGCCAAGCTGAAACCCAATTCCTGCACGATGGATGCTCCGGAATTGTTGAATACATATCCACCTATTTCAATGGTTTTGAAGTTTTTCAGTTCGGAAGTGCTTTCGGTGGTAGCCTTTACCACGCCGAACGGGTTCGGGTCACAGAATTTTCCTTCTAAAACGAGTTTGCTGATCGGATCGATATTGATACCTCCCTGTATTTTTTCAGGGTTGAATCCTTTTTCTGCAACGTACTCTTTGAACATATTCAAGATGGCAACCTTGTTGCAGCATACAACGAAGTTAATCTCGATACATTCCAAGCAAATATCTTTCAGCAAGGTGGCCATGTCGGCTTTCGTGAAGTTCTTGCAATTTGTAAGCACGAATCCGAGTGAGTCAACACCCTTGTTCAGAACATCCAACGCTTTCTTGTTCGCTTCAGCCACATCCTCTACCACGATGTCCTGACGAACGAACCATTCGTTGTTATTTTTCTTGTTACCTCTCACGAAAGGATATTCTCCCGGGAAGCATTCTAAGTTCTTGAGGTCTTTCATGTCCTCCAACCGGTACATCGGTTGTACGTTGAATCCCTCGTTTGTTCTCCAAACCAGCTTTTTATCGAAGTCAGCCCCTTTTAGGTCTGCAATGACTTTGTCCTTCCACTCTTGGGTGGTGTTGGGAGCAAATTCACTGAAAAGCTTTTCGTTTACATTCTCTGCCATAATAGATTTTTATGTATTTATTCTGTAACTGTTTGTTATTAAAAACGAAAGGCAAAATTAGCCGTTTTTGACAATAAAAAAAAGAAATTCTTCTTTATTTCGCCTCGTGAATCGGAATATAAGTCTTTTTAAGGATTTTGTGAATAGAATGTTCTATGGATTATCGGGGGATTATGGAACGACAGATATTTAAAGAAATATTGCAGGAATATTATCCTGCATAGGGTAAAGGATAATAATTTGATATTCAATAGATAGTTTTACATCCAGCCGTTACCCTTTCGATATGGTTTCGATATATGTTTGTTCTAGGGAACGAAGAGATAACGAAGAAATAAAACGGGTTTGGCAGGACCGGTGTAAGAGAAGGTAAAAAGATGCTATGGTACATGTTGTATTTTAATGGTAAGGGAAAAATAGATGTTGAAAGTTTAACAAATGGGTGAAAACGTTACGCTTGCGTTTTGTAAGAAAAAAATTTATTTCGTAATTTGCGATGTTAATTTAAAAAGCAGAAAGCAGATGAAAAAAATTAGAGCAGCCATTGTCGGGTATGGAAATATTGGAAAGTATGTGCTTGAAGCACTGCAGGCAGCCCCCGACTTTGAAGTAGCAGGAGTAGTACGCCGGGATGCGACGAACGTGCCGGCCGGATTGAAGGACTATGTTGTCGTGTCGGATATTGCTCAAATCAAGGATGTAGATGTGGCAATTTTGTGTACCCCGACCCGTAGCGTGGAGTCGTATGCCTCGAAAATACTGGCTATGGGGATTAATACGGTGGATAGTTTCGATATTCACACGGAGATTTCCGGATTGCATAAACGTCTGGGAGAAGTTGCCAAAAAGCATGGGAAAGTATCTGTTATTTCCGCTGGATGGGATCCGGGAAGTGATTCTGTCGTTCGTGCCTTGTTAGAGGCTTGCGCCCCGAAAGGGATTACTTATACAAATTTCGGCCCCGGGATGAGTATGGGACACACGGTTGCCGTGAAAGCCGTTGAGGGCGTGAAGGCTGCGTTATCCATGACAATTCCGGTAGGTACGGGGATCCATCGCCGGATGGTGTACGTGGAGCTGAAAGAGGGGTATGATTTTAAACAAGTGGCCGAGGCTATCAAGACCGATCCTTATTTCGTGCATGACGAGACGCACGTGATGCAGGTGGAGTGTGTCGATAACTTGAAAGATATGGGCCACGGTGTGAATCTTGTTCGCAAGGGTGTCTCCGGTAAGACTCAGAACCAGTTGTTCGAATTTGATATGAAGATCAATAATCCGGCCTTAACGGGACAAATTCTCGTGGCAACAGCCCGTGCATCCATGAAACAACAGCCGGGATGCTACACGTTAATCGAGATTCCGGTGATCGATATGCTGTATGGGGATCGAGAGGAGTTGATCAAGCATTTGGTATAGTTTTTAGGATAAAAATGAGGGAGAATAGAAACTCTTCCTCATTTTTGAAATTTATGTGATTTCATTCTATTTTACAGTTCCAGTTCCTCCGGTTCCGTCAGTCCATTCTGTAATACTCGCCTGTCCCGAGACTGCTTGTTGTTCAAATGTAAGTTCAATTTCATGAGATTCTCCGGCTTGTGGGGTAACTGTAATATCAATATCCGTGAACGTGAGAACTTTTTCTCCATTTTGTATTGTAATGTCTGCTTTTATATTGGAAGAACTAGGGTTAATCATTATGACATTTTTGGGAGCAGTAGAACCTCCAATCGTGTTATTTGTGGTGAATTCCAATTTGATATTTTTGGTGTCTAAGCTGTAAGTCATAGCTCCTGTTGAAAGATCAATTTCTGTCGGGATGTTTGTCCCTTTGATGGTGATAGATGTAACGGTAGCACTTGTAGATTCAAAAGAGCTTCCTTTTGTGAATTTGAATTTTAATTGAGATAAAGCATGTGTAAATTGAATTTTGAGATTTGTCGTTGTGTTTTTATTCCCGGAAATCTTTTGAGCATACATAATATCTGTTTGCCCTTTCTCTACTTCTGTAGGAGTAAATTCGAGTTTGTTGTCGGTTATTGTCCCGGCGGATTTGGGATACATCCCAATGAAATAAGTGTATTTTGTAGGATCTTGATTATAATATAGAACTGGATTGAAAGTAATTGTTCCGTCTGCAGAAACCGTTGAAGTAAGGGGGGTGTAACTCCACGTAAGATTTGTTCCGGTTTGATCTCCATCTCCTTTAAAGAAAACAAAATCTCCAAGTGTTGCTTCATCCAGATTATTAACAGCACTTCTTCCAATAGAAACACTTGTTTCGATTCCAGCATTTAGTTTAATCTCTACCGGAGCATTAGGATCAACGTCATCTTCGGATGTTTTCGTACAACTTGTCATAGCTGCTATGGCAAGAATAGATAGAATAAATTTTTTCATATCGTGAGCATTTAAGTTTTTGCAAATGTGAGAGACTTGTCACGAAAGGGATGAGTAAAAAGTAAAATCCTGTTATAATTTTACCTTTTCGGTCGTGACTTGTACGAATTCCAAAGTTTTTACGTATTCGAAATTGTTAAAGAGCGTCCACGTAACGTTGTTTCCATTGTTTTGGGGTGATACCCTCGTTGAGTTTGAAGGCAGAGATGAACGAGGAAAGAGAATTAAAGCCGGAAAGGCTGGCTATTTCCTGGATTTGCATATCCGGGTGTTGAATGAATAGAATCGTGGCTTTCTGTATCCGGTATTTGTTGACGAACTGGTAAAAACTGAAACCAAACTCGTTGTTGATAACGTTCGAGACATACGTGCGGTTTGTTCCCAGTAAGGCGGCCACGTCGGTTATGGTCAGGTTTCCGTTAGTGTATATTTCTTTTTCATCGAAAAGTTGGACGAGTTCATTCTTCATCTTTTCTCTTTTGATCCCGAGATTTTTCAAATACTTTTCGGGTAAAGCGGGAAAAACGGGGGATAATTCCGTTTCGCTTGTTGGAGTGATGACAGGTGGTTCTGGACAGGAATTAGGGGGAATGATTTCCTCTTCATGAATCTCCGCGTGTTGCTCCGTGTAACAGATATAAGGTTCGTTGAGAGCGTGGATAAACAGGTAAAAAGTGAATAATATGGAACTAATGTGGAATAGATAATTGCTCCAGATGGCTTGAAAACAAGATGCGAAAAGAGCTACGAATGCGAAAAATGCAGCCAGAGGGATCGCTTGGTTTAGCCAGTGTAAATCAATGTCTTCCATGGAAGAATAATTCTCTTCTAATCGTTGCATGTGTTTTCGTTTTAAATGTAGAATGCGAAGCGTGTATATCGAGATCATGATGGCTTGAAGGATTAGGCTGGCACAACGGAAAATAATTAAAGGTAAGTTGGTGTTAAAGCACACGTCGTTCTCCGCAACCTTTTCTTGCAGAGGGGACAAAAAGAAACTGATGATCAGCACTAAAATTCCCGGCATCAAGTGTGGCCAAATTCTTCGGGATGTCAGTTTTTCCGGTTTCGAGAGCTTGCGGAAATAGAAAAAATACAGGGGAACTAAGAACAAGTTAATGGCAATATCAAAGATTGGTAAGCCCAGTTCACCCGTGATATATTTATGAATATCTTGTATCATGTTCGGGATGAAGATCAGCCCCGAGAATGTGAAAATAATTCCCAGTAGCCGCCGCGGATGCATTCCGGCTTGTTCATTGGAGATGGCCCCTTTGACCGTTAATAGCGTGAGGCCGCAAAATAGGGGAATGATAAAAGAAAGGACGTACGAAAAATACATCCAAAATATAGGAGAAGATATGCTGTTATTCATCATATTCCTAGAATTTGAGACACCGTCCTTTTATTTTATGGGACAAATATAATGAAATTATAACTATATGGATACTATCTTGACATTTTGAATGAAAGTTTGGAAGAATAAAAATAGATACCTTAAAAATTGACATCCTGCCGTAAACTTTGTATTTTCGTCCCCATTATAGATGACTTATAATGAATGATGAAAAGTTAAAGGAAGAAGTTCGTAAGGCTTGCGAAATTCTTAAAAATGGGGGGATAATTCTTTATCCCACTGACACGATATGGGGCATTGGGTGTGACGCCACGAACGAGGTAGCCGTGAAACGGGTGTACGAGCTGAAACTCCGGGAGGACAGTAAGGCCATGTTAGTATTATTGGACGACGTGGGTAAGCTTGCATCCTACGTGGAGGTTCCGGACGTGGCTTACGAGCTGCTGGAAGTGAACGATAAACCCATGACAATCATTTACCCGAATGCGAAGAATCTGGCGAAGAATCTGATTGCCCAAGATCAGACTATCGGCATCCGGATTACCTCGGAAACTTTCACGAAAGCCTTGCTTTACCGTTTCCGTAAACCCATTGTCTCGACGTCAGCCAACATCAGTGGGGAACCTTCTCCCCGGTGTTTTGCCGAGATCAGTGAGGTCGTGAAAGCCGCTGTTGATTACGTGGTAGATTTCCGCCAGGAAGAAACAACGAATCCCGCTCCCTCCAGTATTATCAAACTAGATGTTGGTGGCAAGATTCAAATCATCAGAAAGTAATAACCCGAAGATTGAAGTCGAAAGTGTCCCCACATTTTCAATTTTCAATTTTCAATTTTCAATTGTATTATGGCTCTTATTTTAAATATAGATACTTCAACAGATGTATGTTCCGTGGCGATTGCCCGGGATGGAAACTTGATTGCTTTAAAAGAGAATGACGAGGGATTTAATCATTCTACTTTGCTGGGTGTGTACGTGGATGATTTATTAAAGGAGAACGACTTGACGGCGAATGATCTGGATGCCGTGGCCGTGAGTATGGGACCCGGTTCCTACACGGGCTTGCGCATCGGGGTTTCTTTAGCTAAAGGAATATGTTTTGGTGCCGGGAAACCCTTGATTGCCGTTAGTACGTTGGCCGCACTGGCAAACGCCGTGGCTCAAAGAGAGGGCGAAGAGTTTTTTTATTGTCCTATGATTGATGCTCGTCGCATGGAAGTCTATACGGCAATATATGATCGGGAAGGAAATGTCGTGCGGGATATTCACGCTGAAGTGATTGAAGAAAATTCTTTTGCCGATTTATTATCCGCCCGAAAGGTGTTATTCTTTGGGAACGGGAGTGATAAAGTGAAAGAAGTCTTGAAACATCCGAATGCCGTGTTCATTAACGGGGTCTCGACTTCTGCGGCAAACATGATTGGGCTTGCTCAACAACAATTTGAAATTGGAAAATTTGAAGATGTAGCCTATTTTGAACCGTTTTATTTGAAAGATTTTGTGGCTACCGTGCCCAAACGAAAAGTTTTGTAGTTTTGCTGCATTGATTAATAAAGAAGATATAGATGGATATAAAATTATTAAGCCCTTCATGCTGGACAGATTACGAGTTAATTGATAGTGGTGCTTTCGAGAAATTGGAACGTTTCGGACGTTACGTGATTGCTCGACCGGAACCACAGGCGATATGGAATAAATCGCTTTCCGATGCGGAATGGCAGCAACGGGCCGATGCTTATTTCAAGAAGGACAAGAAGAGCGAAGACCGGGGCGAGTGGATTTGTAAGCCTAAAATGCCGCAACAATGGTTCGTAAATTACCGGTATGGAGATATGAGTATTCGGATGCGGTTGGGATTGACCTCTTTCAAACACGTGGGGGTATTTCCGGAACAGGCTGAGAACTGGAATTTTATATCGGATCAAGTAAAACGAATTGGTACGGGAGCGAAAGTGTTGAATTTATTTGCTTACACGGGAGGTGCTACTCTTGCTGCGAAGAGTGCGGGTGCAGATGTAACTCATGTGGATTCTGTGAAGCCTGTCGTTTCTTGGGCGAGAGAGAATATGGAGGCTTCCGGCTTGGATGGGATACGCTGGATCGTGGATGACGCTCTAAAATTCGTGCAACGGGAAGTACGTCGGGGAAAAAAGTACAACGGGATTATTTTGGATCCTCCGGCTTATGGGCGTGGGGCGAATGGCGAGAAATGGATATTGGAAGAAAATATTAACGAGTTGATAACCTTGTGTGGGCAATTGTTGGAAGGTTCCAATAGTTTCCTCGTGCTTAACCTATATTCCATGGGACTTTCCGCACTGTTAGCTCGGAGTATCGTGCGACAGCTAGTCGGAGATTGTACCGGGGAACAATTCGGAGAGTTGTATTTTACCGATTCATACGGGAAGTCGTTGCCGTTAGGAGTTTATTATCGGTTGTGGCGATGAGAATTGCCTTCGGCAAATTACAAGTTTACAGATTGCAAGTTGAAGTAAAAACTCTTGGATAAGCTTGTTACTTGATCCTGTTATATCTGTATTTTGCGGAGATAGAATTTTGTGTGGTTAGAATCTAAAATCATAAATCTAAAATTTATATGTATTTGGTGATTTGTGCTGATTTCCTTATCTTTGCACCCTCAATGAAAAATATTAAATCTAAAAAATAAAATAAATGGCAACAACGGCTGATTTTAGAAATGGATTATGTATCGTTTTCAAAGACGATTTATACAGAATTGTACAGTTTCAACACGTGAAACCCGGTAAAGGTCCCGCTTTCGTGAGAACGAAGATGCAGAACATTAAAACCGGTCGTACCTTGGAAAATACGTTTACTTCGGGAGTGAAAATCGATGTAGTGCGGATCGAGAGACGTCCGTATCAATTCCTGTACATGGAGGGAGAGGATTATATCATGATGCACACGGAAACTTTCGAGCAAATTCCTATCGCAAAAGATTTGATCAATGCTCCCCAGTTCCTGAAAGAAGGTGATGCTGTTGAAATGGTTGTACATGCCGACACGGAAACCCCGTTATATGTTGAGTTGTTGCCAACTGTTGTTTTGGAAGTAACTTACACGGAGCCGGGATTAAAAGGTGATACCGCTTCTTCCACGGCATTGAAACCGGCAGAAGTAGAAACCGGAGCAAGAGTGATGGTTCCTCTTTTCATCAATACCGGAGAGAAAATCCGTATCAAAACGGAAGACGGTACTTACGTGGAACGCGTGAAAGAATAATTTAGATTTCAATTTCTCCTTGAGCTTCAACTTGGAGTTTTTGGATAACCTTTTCAGCGGAGTTTTGCTCCGCTTCTTTTTTTGATGCACCTATGCCTTGAGCCATGATGTCTTCACCGATGGAGATCGTACAGACGAATTTAGAGCGGCGGGCATTACTTTCAAGCGTTTCGATATTCAGGTCGATTTTTTGTTTTTGAGCCCATTCAATCAGACGACTCTTGTAGTTTTTGTCAACATGTACGAGATCCTCCAGGTTCACGTAGTGAGGGAAGATATAATTCTCGATAAATGCCTTCGTTTTATCGTATCCTTGGTCTAGGTAGATAGCTCCGGTAAAAGCCTCGAATACATCACCGTAAATATGTTTGTTTTTGGAAATATCCGATTTGGCAATTACTTCCTCGCTTAACCCCATTTTAATAGCAATGATATTCAATGATTCACGGCTCACGATCTTGGAGCGTAAGCGAGTCATGAATCCCTCATCTTTGTTGGGAAAGAACTTGTACAGGATTTCAGCGACAATAGCTCCCAATACGGCATCTCCTAAAAATTCAAGACGTTCGTAATTCAACACGGTTCCGCTTTTCGTGTATCTGGACGCCGATTTATGTAACAATGCTAGGGTGTATAAACCCTTGTTACCGGGAACAAATCCCCATTCCGAAATAGACAATCCATAAAACTTTTCCTTCCTGTGAAGGTAAAGTTTTATGGATTGAATTATTTTACTAATCACTTCCCAAAAATTTTAGTTAGTGATTACTTTTTGAATACAACGCAAGCATTGTGTCCTCCGAAACCGAAAGTGTTACTGATGGCTACATTGATTTCTTTCTCTTGAGCCTTGTTGAACGTGAAATTCAGCTTGGGATCCAGTTCCGGATCAAGGTTGCTGAAATTAATGGTAGGAGGTACAATGTTGTTTTTCACAGCCAGAACACAAGCGATTGCTTCCAAGGCACCGGCGGCACCTAATAAATGTCCTGTCATTGATTTGGTGGAACTGATGTTCAGTTCATAAGCGTGTTCACCAAATGCTCTCTGAATGGCCTTAGGTTCTGCCACATCTCCCAGTCCGGTAGACGTTCCGTGAACGTTGATATAATCAACATCTTTCGGGCTTAGTCCGGCATCTTCCAATGCGAGTAACATAACATCAGCTGCACCTTCTCCCTCCGGGTCCGGGGCTGTCATGTGGTAAGCATCGCAATTGGCTCCGCCTCCCGCAAGTTCTGCGTAGATGTGAGCACCTCTTTTTACTGCATGTTCGTACTCTTCTACGACTAAGCAAGCACCGCCTTCGCCGATAACAAATCCGTCACGGTCAGCATCAAAAGGACGTGATGCTGTTTTCGGATCATCATTACGAGTGGATAAAGCTTTCATGGAATTGAAACCACCTACACCCGGAGGGGTAATGGCTGCTTCAGATCCACCGGCAAGGATCACGTCTGCTTTTCCTAATCGGATCAGATTTAATGCATCTACTAACGAGTGTGCGGATGATGCGCAGGCTGAAACCGTCGTGTAGTTCGGACCCTTTAGGCCTTCTTCTATGGCGATCATGGCTCCACCCATGTTGGCAATCATCTTGGGTATAAAGAACGGGTTGAATCTGGGAGTTCCGTCTCCTAATGCAAAAGTTTTGCATTCTTCGTAGAACGTATCCAAACCACCGATACCTGCACCCCAGATTACACCGATTCTCTTTCTGTCCTCTTGCGAGAAATCGAGTCCGGCATCTTTCACGGCCTCCCTGGAACAAATCAGGGCAAATTGGCTGTAAAGATCCATTTTACGGACTTCCTTCTTGTCGAAGTATTCCGTGGGCTCGTAGTTTTTAACTTCGCAAGCGAATTGCGTGCGAAATTTAGATGCATCAAAACGAGTAATAGGACCGGCGCCGCTGACGCCACCTTTCAAGTTCTCCCAAAATTCGGCCACGTTATGACCCAAGGGATTAATAGTTCCAAGACCAGTTATTACTACTCGTTTGAAATTCATAGATAAAATATTAAATTATTGAGCGTTAGCTTCAACGTATGCAATAGCATCGCCCACGGTAGCGATTTTCTCTGCTTGATCGTCCGGAATAGTGATGTTGAATTCTTTTTCCAATTCCATGATCAACTCTACCGTATCCAAAGAGTCAGCTCCTAAGTCGTTAGTAAACGTTGCTTCAGGTTTAACTTCACTTTCGTCAACTCCTAATTTATCAACAATGATAGCTTTAACTCTGTTTTGAATGTCAGACATAACTTTAAATTTTAATTAGACATTTTTTAAATTCACACTTGCGTCTACAAGAGACGCACATAACTCTCTAAGTTCGGGGGCAAAGTTAGAGAATTTATTTTTCCTAGAAAATTTTTTGGCATGAATAAAGTTTTCTTATCTTTATGCGTTTGATTTTTAATAGATTACAGGATGAAAAAAATAGCAATATTTGCCTCTGGTTCAGGTTCTAACGCTGAAAATATCATTAATTATTTTAAAAATGACACCGAAAATGTCGTGAAAATTGTGTTTTGTAACAAACCCGATGCCTATGTTTTGGAACGGGCAAAACGTTTAAGTGTGCCGACATTTGTTTTCGGCCGGGAAGAGTTCTCTCGTTCTGATCTGGTTTTGAATGAATTGAAACGATTGGATATTGATCTGATCGTGTTGGCGGGTTTTCTCTGGAAGGTGCCGGATGCTATCATTGACGCTTATCCAGACCGGGTAATTAATATCCATCCGGCCCTGTTACCCTCTTACGGGGGCAAGGGTATGTACGGCATGAAAGTACACGAGGCGGTGATCGCTGCCGGGGAAAAGGAAAGTGGTATTACGATTCATCACGTGAATAATCATTATGACGAGGGGACAACTATTTTTCAGGCCAAATGTGATATCGTTCCGGGGGACACGCCAGAGACTCTGGCAACGAAAGTTCATGCCTTGGAATACGAGCATTTCCCCCGTGTGATCAAGGACGTCCTTGATAATTTATGATTTTAGATGAAAGATCCAGTGGGTCATTCCCAATTTTTAATTCTCAATTTTCAATTTTTATGAGAAGGTTTATTCTTTTATTAGGCGTGTTGTTAGCCGGTTTGTGGGTACAGGCCGGGGAAGCAAGGTTATTAAGGTTTCCGCATAGCGTGGGGAACAAGTTGGTATTCTCGTATGCCGGGGATCTTTATCTGGTCTCAGCCGGGGGAGGAACGGCCCGTCGGTTGACCTCACACGTGGGGTATGAGATGTTTCCTCGTATTTCCCCAGATGGAAAATATATCGCTTTCACCGGGCAATATGACGGTAACACGGAAGTATTTGTCATCCCCGTGGAAGGGGGTGAACCTCGTTGCTTGACTTACACTGCCACGTTGAAACGGGATGATCTGGGAGATCGCATGGGGCCAAACAACGTGGTGATCGGTTGGACCCCGGATAGTAAACGGATTCTTTATCGTTCCCGGAGATATACTTTTAACGATTTTACCGGGCAACTGTTCACGGTTCCCGTGGAGGGAGGGATGTCCGAGGAAATACCTTTAAAGAATGGCGGTTTTGCCTCTTATTCTCCGGATGGAAAGAAATTAGCTTATAATTATATTTTCCGGGAATTTCGGACGTGGAAACGTTATCAAGGTGGTATGGCGGATGATATCCGGGTGTTTGATTTCAACACGAAGAAATCAGAACGGATTACCGGCAACGTACGGCAGGACGTGTTCCCGATGTGGTCCCCGGACGGGAATACTATATATTATATATCCGACCGGGGCGACATCATGAATCTTTACGCCTACAACGTGAACACGAAAGAGGATAAACAACTGACATCTTATAAAGAATACGATATAAAATTTCCCGCGATTGGTGACAAGTTAATCGTGTACGAGCAAGGAGGGTATATTTACGGGTATGATTTGCAGAGTGGCAAGGAATCCAAGATCACGATAAACATTGATAACGATCAGGTTTATTCTCGTCCGACCTTGACTGATGTAAGTGGCCAGATTTCGAGTATTGCGGTTGCTCCCGGTGGAGAGAGGGTGGTCGTGGCTGCTCGTGGGGATATTTTTTCTTTGCCCGTGAAAGAGGGGATTACCTATAACTTAACCAATTCTTCCGGTGCTAACGATATGCAGGCAGGTTGGTCTCCGGATGGAAAATACATCAGTTACGTTTCCGACAAGGACGGGGAATTCAATATTTATCTCCGGGATGTGGTGACGGGAAAAGAACGGAAACTGATCAAGAATCTGAAAAGTTATATCTTCAATTATAAATGGTCCCCGGATTCCAAGAAAATTCTCTGGAGCGAAAAAGGGAACACGTTGAATATATCTGACGTGGAAAGTGGGAGCCGGAAGATCGTGGAAAAATCGGGTATCCGTTCCATGACCTCCTACAACTGGTCTCCTGATAGCAAATACATCACGTACGTTCGTCCGGAAACGACGATGGATAACATCATCGTGTATCATGTTGAAAGTGGCGAGAAACACCAAGTTACCGATGGGTGGTTCGGCTCTAGTTCGCCGAACTTCAGCGAGGACGGGAAATACCTCGTGTTTGTTTCAGCCCGCACGTTCTCCCCGACGTATGGACGGACGGAATGGAATCACGTGTATAATGATATGAATAAGGTGTACATCCTGCCTTTGGCAAAAGATGCCCCGGTATTGTTCGCCCCGAAAAATGATGTAGTCCGGGTGGAGACTACCGTGAAAGAGAAAGATAAGAAGAATGAGAGCGAGGATAAAAATATCGTGTATGATTTCACGAACTTGGAAAATCGCCTTGTCGAGTTACCCGTGTTGGCATCGAATTATTATGGCAACGTGCATATGCTGGGGAATCGGGTATATTATAATCGGGGTGGTCGCACGTTGATTTATGACTTGAATGGGAAGAAAGAGACTGACACGGGGGGTAACATCGAGTTTGCTCCCGGTTATAAAAAGGCTATCGTTTCTTCGGGTTCTGCGTTTCAGGTGGAGGATCTTCCGGTACTTTCCGCTAGCGTGACTTCTCCTGTTTCCACGAAAGGCGTGAAACGGGTCATTGACTATCACCAAGAATGGATGCAGATCTATAACGAAAGTTGGCGGCAGATGCGTGATTTTTTCTATGCCAAGAATATGCATGGCGTGGACTGGGATCACGTGTACGAGAAATATAAAGTGTTGGTGCCTTACGTGAATCATCGTACGGATTTGACTTATATTATCGGGGAGATGATCGCGGAATTAAGTGTCGGACATGCATACTCCATTAACGGACGGGTTCCAATGCCGGAGAGAATTGATATGGGTTTGCTGGGTGCTAAATTCATGAAAGATAAATCCGGTTATTTTAAAGTGACCGAGGTGATCGAGGGTGCCAACTGGGACGTTTCTACCCGTTCGCCTTTGACCATGCCGGGTGTGGAGGTGAAAGCGGGTGACTATATTCTGGCCATCAACGGGAAATCGTTGAAAGAGGTGGATAACCTGTTCTCCGAGTTGATCGATATGGCAGGCAAGACGGTTGAATTGACGGTGAACACGACCCCGGTTGAGAAGGGATCCCGTAACGTGTTGGTTGTTCCGTTGGCTGACGAATCAAAATTGTATTATTATAATTGGGTGCAGAATAATATCCGTAAGGTAAACGAGGCCACGAACGGGGAGGTAGGTTATATTCATATCCCGGATATGGGTGTTGACGGTTTGAACGAGTTCGTGAAACATTATTACCCGCAGTTGAATAAAAAAGCTTTGATCATTGATGATCGGGGAAATGGTGGTGGAAACGTATCCCCGATGATTACCGAACGTTTGATGCGTACACCGACTTTCTACACGATGCACACGAACCAAACCGCCGGGTCGGTAAATCCGGTGGGTACGTTTTTGGGGCCGAAGGTGTTGCTGGTGAACGAGTATTCCGCTTCTGACGGGGATCTTTTCCCGTATCGGTTCAAGTATAATCACTTGGGAACGATTATCGGTCGTCGCACGTGGGGAGGTGTTGTGGGATATAGTGGTTCCATCCGGGTTGTTGATGGCGGTTCTATCGTGACACCTTCATACGCACCGTTTGCGGCAGATGGTAGCGAATTTATTATCGAGGGAACGGGTGTCGCTCCTCACGTTGATATTGAAAATGATCCTTATCTTGAATATAATGGCGAAGATCAACAGTTGAATAAGGCAATTCAAGTCATATTGGAAAAGCTAAAAATCGAAAGGAAAGAAGCCCCAGCCATTCCGGCATTTCCGAATAAATCGGTAAAGTAAATGAAATAGGATAAATTCTTTTAAAATAACATGGTGTTTTTTGCATGATTAAATTAGTATTCATGTAAAAGATATCATGTTATTTATTGTAGTTGTTGAAGGGTATGAACAAGGGTTTTGTAATCTAGGCGTGAGATTTAAGGTTTTTTAATTTAAATGAAAAAGAATAATTCCTATTTTTGTCAATATAACCATAACTAAAAAGTCTTTTTGTTTTGTAAATAAAATAGAGGTAAAAAGTATTTAATGAAATCGGATCGGACATCGCAGGAAATATTATTACGTCAACTGAATGAGGGGGATGAGGCGGCATTTGAACATGTCTTCCGAGAATATTATGCTTCTTTGTGTTTTTTTGCAAACAAATTCCTGCGAGATCGAGAAGCGGCAAAAGATGTCGTGCAGGAAGTATTTCTCCATTTTTTTGAAAAAAAGCAATATTATTTTCCTAATTGGATAGCTTTAAAATCTTTTTTATATGATTGTGTGCAGCGCAAGACGTTGAGCTATTGGGAAAAAATGAACAATCGGGCAAGGATTCAGAGAGAAATGGAACGGCAAGAATATCAAGAGAATGAATATTTTTTGCGTCAAGTGGAATCCGAAATGTTTGAAGAGATTTTTGCTGCTATAGAAAAATTACCAACGGGATGTCGACGGATTTTTAAAATGAGTTATATCGATCATTTGGATATTCAAGAAATTACTAGGCAGTTGAATATCTCTCAAGCAACCGTAAAAACACAACGTCAGCGTGCTAAAAAGTTTTTGCGTGAGCGTTTGCAGGATCTTTATCCTATACTTGCAATTTTGTTTTACTGAAAAAAAATAAACTTCTTGTCATCCTTTTTTAATTTCTACCGGATTAAGTAGAAAAAAATGTAAAATGGATTCAAGCAAACATACATTTCAGGAAATTGCTCATTTGATATTGCTAAGTCGGTATGGTAAAGCTGAAAAATGGCAAATACTAGAATTGGAGGAATGGTTAAAGAAGAGTGAGGAAAATAGGAATTTTTATGATAAGGTCTTATCTCGTTCTTACTTGGAAGAGGGATTGGAAGAGTATATTCAATATGATGCGGATGATGCTTGGAAACAATTGAAGACAAAGATGCATCCTCGAAAAAGACGATTTCTCGTGCGAGTCTTTCCTTATGTAGCAATACTTGTTGTTATTATAGGATTAGTGTTTTTGTGGCAGACTCAAGATTCCGAGCCTATACAACGGGAGCGTGTGATGACGGCAATACTTCCAGGTTCTTCCAAAGCGCAGTTAGTCTTGTCTAATGGTCGACAAATTGAACTAGAAGCAAAAAAAGATAAATTGTGTCGTCGGATAGAAGGAGAAAATTTTGAGAATACCGGAAAACTATTAGATTATCGTCAACAAAAATGGGTTGAAAATACAGTACAGATTCATACATTACGAATCCCGCGAGGGGGCGAGTATCAGATTATTTTATCGGATAGTACTCGGGTGTGGGTAAATGCTGATTCCGAATTGCAATATCCCGATCATTTCACGGGGGATAGACGGAAAGTTGTACTGAAAGGTGAGGCTTACTTTGAAGTAGCTAAAGATCCCTTGCATCCGTTTTGTGTTGAGATTGGCGATATGGATGTAGAGGTAGTGGGAACCTCATTTAATATAACTGCTTACCCTAATTCTAGACGGCAGACTACTTTAGTAGATGGTTGTGTGACGATAAATTGGAATCAACAGCAGGTGACGCTTTATCCGGGACAACAAGCTACGGAAAATATCCAGGAATTACAGGTACGAGAGGTGAATGTTGCGAATTACGTGGGATGGATTGATCGGCGTTTTGTTTTCAAAGATAAACTTTTGGGAGAAGTATTGGAAGATTTGGAACGTTGGTATGATGTGGAGATATTCGTAACGGATGATAAAATTCGTAACTTACATTTTACGGCAAATTTCCAAAAATATGAAAATATGGATAAGGTGTTGAAAATTATCGAATATGCGGCCTGCGTGAAATTTGAAATTAAAGATCGAATGCTTGTTGTTCGTTTGGATTGAATTGAATGAAAAACAGGAAAATGCTCTAACACTTTCCTGCTTAAAAATAGATAATGCCCTTTTGGCGAAGGGCAATTTTGATTAATTAAAACATTACAAATGTATGAAAAAAAGTCAAGAATTTGATGTTGGAAGAGATTTCGATGCAGTTCGAAAATTGTATTTAACGACAAAATTACTGCTTTGTTTTTTGATTGTTGGTCTTTCTGCGGTCCATGCGAATGTTTTCTCGCAGGACAAAATTACGATCTCCGTGCATGAATCTTCTTTGATTCAGGTGTTTGAAACGTTGAGTAAACAAACAGGGTATCATTTCGTGTATAGTCGCGAAATCCTGCAACGTGTCGGGAACGTGAGTGTGAACATGCAAAATCGGACATTTGCGGATGTTATGAAAGAGTGTTTGAAGAATACCGATTTATGGTATCAATTGGAGGATGATATGGTTGTTATATCCCCGAAATTCAAACGAGAATCCGCTCCTGAAAAGGAGAAATTTTTGACAGGAACAGTAAAAGACAAGGCGGGAGAACTGTTGCCGGGAGTGACCGTGAGAATTAAGGGGATGCATCTTGGAACGTCTACGGATACCAAAGGTAGTTTCAAACTTCTGTTGCCTCAGATGGAAAAAATTACGTTGGTCTTCTCCTTCGTCGGGATGAAAACTATGGAATTGGTGGTTAAAGACTCTCAAAAACCTATTGACGTGGTCCTGGAAGAAGAACAAGAAGACTTGGAAGAAGTTGTTGTAACCGGTATCTATACCCGTAAAAAAGAGAGTTTCACCGGTTCGTCAAAAACTTATAAAACCGAAGATTTAAAGATGGTGGGAACTCAAAACATCATTCAGAGTTTAAAAACATTGGACCCGGCTTTTAATGTGTTGGAGAGCAAAGAGTACGGTTCGGACCCCAATCGTTTACCCGACATTGAAATCCGTGGTAAGAGTAGTGTTGTCGGCTTAAAAGAGGAGTTCGGGCAAGATCCCAACCAACCTTTGTTTATTCTTGACGGATTTGAAACCACGTTACAAACCGTGGTCGATTTGAACATGGATCGGGTGGCTTCCGTGACCATTTTGAAAGATGCGGCTTCTACTGCTATTTACGGTTCAAAAGCGGCTAACGGGGTTGTGGTAATCGAAACAAAAGCCCCGGTACGTGGGAAACTTCGGTTAAACTATAACGGTAGTGCCGATATCTCTTTTGCCGACTTGAGTGATTATAACTTGATGAATGCAGAAGAAAAATTGGAATTCGAACGCTTGTCTGGGGTTTTCGAGAGTGAGTCGGCTATCATACAAGAACAATTGACGGGAAGATATAATCAATTGCTGCAAAACGTGAAACGGGGAGTTGATTCTTATTGGATGTCGGAACCTTTACGTTTAGGCATCACTCATCGACATAACTTGTACATAGAAGGAGGTGACGAGCAAATGCGCTATGGTTTGGGAGTAAATTATTCCGGTATCCAAGGAGTCATGAAGAGTTCCATTCGCGACATTATCGCATTGTCTCTCGACTTGGTTTACCGGAAAAAAGGATTCAATTTTGTCAATAAATTATCCATCGACTGGAATAACAGTGACAACCCGATAGTTCCCTTCTCTACATACGCTAGTACCAATCCTTATTATGAAAAGAAATCGGCTAGTAGTGAACGTTGGTTGGAAGACTGGCATGTAGAAAATGTTACAGGTATGAATTTCGGGACAGTTCGGGTGGAGAATCCTTTGTACAACGATGTCCAGAACAGTTATAATCAAGCGAAAGGTTTTGGTGTTCGGGACAATTTCAGTATTGAAATTCGTCCGATTGACGTTTTGAGTATTCGTGGGCGTGTGGGATTGACCAAAAGCTATAGTGAAAGCGAGGTATTCACTTCTCCGAATGCGACTCAATTTGACAAAGCCGACCCGCTACTTAAAGGAACTTATAATAATTCCAACAGCGACGTGTTAAATTACAATGCGGATTTAACCGTTACCTACGGACAGTTATTGGGAGAAAAACACATGGTTAACGTTGCTGCGGGTATGAGCGTTAGCGAAAACAAAACGGTTAGTAAAAATTTCAGCGCCCAAGGTTTTCCGGAAGGTAATTTCACGAAGCCCAGTTTTGCCAATCAATATCCGGAAGGTGATAAACCGGGTTACTCCGAAAGTAAATCCCGCAACGCCAATTTTTACCTGAATGGGGGATATGCTTACGATAACCGTTATCTATTAGACGTCAACCTGCGTTCGGACGGGACTTCCGTATTCGGGGCTAATAAACGTTTTTCGACGACCTGGGCTGTTGGTGTGGCTTGGAACCTGCATAAAGAAAACTTTATGAAGAACCATACCAATTTATTCAATGTATTCAAAATTCGGGCATCTATCGGTAATCCGGGTAACCAGAATTTCGGCTCTTATTCAGCCATTACAACCTATTATTTTAATAACTGGATGCTGAACGATTTCGGTACCGGTCTTTTAATCTCCACTTTCGGGGATCCGGATCTGGAATGGCAGCGTACTTTGGATAAGAATATCGGTTTGGACTTGAGTATGTTTTCCAACCGTTTTCATCTCAATTTCGACTATTACCATAAACGTACCGATCCGTTGATCGCTACCATCAAAATGCCTTCTTCCATGGGAGTTACCAGTCGGCGGGCAAATATCGGTATACAAGTAGATCAGGGATTCAATGGTAGTTTGAGCTATGCTTTCCTTTACAATCCTAAAAAGGGAATCAATTATACCATGAGCGTTAATTTCCGTTACGGAAAGGCTTATTACGATAAGATCGGACATAACCTTGATCAATACAACAAGGAGAATATCGCTAAAAACATGGTGAGATATTACGATGGTGGTAGTCCGACCGCTTTATGGGCAGTTCGGTCTCGGGGGATCGATCCCGCTACCGGTAAGGAAATTTTTGTACGGAAAGATGGCGTGTTAACCTACGATTTCTCTTATGATGAAGAGGTGGAAGTGGGTGATTCACGGCCGACCCTTGAAGGCGTGTGGGGAAACACGCTGTATTACAAAGGATTCTCTGCCAGCGTGCAAATCCGTTATAGTTTCGGGGCGGATGCGTTCAACTCCACGCTATTCAATAAAGTCGAGAATATCTCTTCAAGTAATATTACTACCAATCAAGATAAACGTGCTTTGTACGATCGTTGGAAAAAGCCGGGCGATAAGGCTCAATTCAAAGGGATCTCGTTATCTGATTATACCCCGATGTCTTCGCGTTTCGTAATGAAAGAGAATTATATATCGATAGAATCCGTCCGTTTGGGGTACACTTTCGACAGTCAATGGTTGAAGAGAAATTTGAAAATTTCTTCGTTGAATGTCAACGCTTATATGAATTCCATTGCGCGCTTCTCCACGTTAGAGGATGAGCGGGGATTGTATTATCCTTTTGCCAGAAACATTTCATTGTCAATAGGCCTTATATTGTAATTTAAATATATCAGAATCATGAAAAATATATTATACATATTACTGATAACTACTGCTTTGAGCGGTTGTAACAACTGGCTGGATGTACAGCCTTACGATCGGGTGGCAGAAGACGTTGCTTTCACTTCGGTGAAAGGCTTTGAGAATGCGCTAAACGGAATATATATCGAGATGAATCATGCCAACCTGTACGGTGCCTACCTGTCATGTGAAATGATTGAACTCATGGCACAGCGTTATCACGTGAATGAAGGTACCGTTTATTATCACGATCTGGTAGAACATAAATACCAGGTGGAGATGTCTAAAAATCGTTTTGCGGGAGTGTGGGAGAAAACCTATAATTTGATTGCTAATATCAACAAATTGTTGGAGAATTGTGAAAAACACCGTGACGTGCTAAGCGATGACTATTATCAGCTTATCAAAGGTGAAGCGTTGGGATTGAGAGCTTTCTTGCATTTCGATATTTTTCGACTGTTCGGGCCTCTTTACGAACCGTCTAATAATGTTACCGGATTACCTTATTACAAAGTATTCTCGCTAAATGAACGTCCCCGCTTTGCAGCCGAGGAATTCATGAACAATGTCATCGCAGACCTCCGTGAAGCAAGTACATTGCTGGAGAATGATCCGGTTCGTACGGAGGGTAGTTGGCAAGAAAATGCGTATACATTCACCTCTTTTAGGAAAATACGTCTAAACTGGTATGCGGTACAATTGCTTTTGGCTCGTGCGGAATTATATCGTGGGAACAAGTCGGATGCTTTGTCTGCCGCTCGTAACGTGATAGATGCCCAGGAAAAATGGTTCTCGTGGGTAAATAGACAAAATATTTCATCCGGAAAAGAAGATGCCGATCGAATATTTTTTGATGAGATCGTTTTTGGTTTAAGAAATACGAAAATATCAAAGCTCTATACGAGTTATTTTAACGGAAATACATTGAGTTCCGAAATGCTTTTGGCTCCATTGAATTCACAAGTTCTTAAGATTTTCGAGAATAATCGGGATGACTATCGCTATGTCGCTTCCTTCTCTACGCAGTTGACCGTGGGGGGAGCTGCTTACAATCTTTTCGAAAAATTCAAATCAACAGTAGATTCGCTTTCTTCCAACTTGATGCCGATGTTAAGGATTTCCGAGGCCTATTACATTGCGGCGGAATGCGAACCGGAAGCTGAAGATGGAATGCAATGGTTGAATCAGGTATTAGTTCATCGTGGTGTTAAAGAGATGACAAATAGCACTTTGCTGGCCAGCATGTTGGAAAAAGAATATATCCGTGAATTTTTTGGAGAAGGTCAACTCTTTTACTACTACAAGCGTTTGAAATATAGTGAAATAAAAGATGCGGATGATCCTCTATACGTCAGTGAGAGAACCATGGGATTAGCCGAATATCAGCCCCAGATTCCGGAAAGCGAATCTAAATATAATGATATGTATAACTAACAACAATTATTATCACTATGAAATATTTGTTTTTTCTTTACATCCTAGCTCTTATATTGTGTTACGGATGCGAACATACAGAACTGGATTGCTACGAAGGAGGAAGTTCGGTTTATTTCTCCAAAAAGAGTTTTCAAATTATGGGAGATACCATACGATATGATACCTGGGGCGTTATTGACGGGGACATCAAGGAACAGACTTACAAGTTGCCTATTTACCTTTTTGGAACCGTGACGGATTACGATAGGAAGATCAAAATTCGTACGGAATTATGTGATGTGGATACGCTTCGTGCAGAAGTCAACGTTGATTTTCGTCCCATCCCCACGGAAGTTATTTTACCGGCAAACAGCAATGAGACATCCTTGGAAATAGTCATGTTGCGGAGCGAAAAATTGAAGAAATATAACCGGATATTTACGGTAGTTATCGAGGAGAGTGAACAGTTTAACTCGGAATACAACTGGCGTAAGGATAATGACGGGAATAGTTATTTCCTCGGACATAGCATGACAATCATCGCGAGCGAGAATTTTCCGAAGCCCTGGTGGTGGGAATGGAACGGTGTGCGCTATTTTGGAGAGTATAGTTATCTTAAAGCCGACTTGATTTGTACATTGTGTAATATTCACCGGACAGAATTTATCGACAAGACGGTTATTCCGGATTCCAAACTCAAGTATTACGGTAAAAAAGTGCAACGTTGGTTGAATGCACAAGAGTCTCCCTACTTGGAGGAAGACGGTACCCCGATGGTAATGGGTGTAGATGTGCAGGATTAGTTCTTTGTTAAACTTAAAAAAATGTGATATGAAGCAACTTTCATTATATATAATTTTACTCCTGCTAGCAGTTGCTTGCTACGACGATTTGGGTAATTATGACTATACGGAACTGAATTCAGTAACTGTCGACAGCATTCAATCCAATTGGTATGACAAGTATTCATATGCGGATACCTTGAAAATCAATCCTGTATTGAATCTAGCCCTTGGTGGATCGGAAGATCACTTGAAATTCGAATGGAGACTAATACCTTTGCATGATCGGTATAACAAAGATTCCATTTCGGTAGAGGAACAAAGTGCGGGATATATTATCGGGAGGGAAAAGAACCTCTCTTACCCGTTGACCGAAAAACCGGGCGATTATGCCGGATTCTTTTATGTGAAAGACACGCTCACGGGTATTTCTTATAAAACCGATTTTTACGTGAGATTGCGTATCGCCGTGAGCGACGGCTGGATGGTGTTGTGCGAGGAAGCGGGGAAAGCCCGGCTAGATATGATTTCTTATACTTCTGAAAATGAAAAATTGATTTCATACAACATTTGGGAAGGACTCGGGATGGAACTTGGGAAACCCTACAAATTGGTTTACAATTATAATCGTACCTTTGGAACTTCCCGTTTGGCATGTTGTGAGTCGGGCACCTTTAATCTGGATCCCGAAACGTTACAGCCTTCTGATGAAAACAACATGATTTGGCAATTCAGTGAAAATCCCAATAAGGTAGAGATTGTCGGGGGGATTACAATGATAAATTCGGACCCGAGACGAGAAATCGTGGTAACATCTGAGGGAGAACTTTTTTGGCGGAAATATGATGATCTCGTAAATGGGATACAATTTACCTTCCCGGTAAACAGATTGGAAAAGAGTGACGAATACTTTAAAGTTTCTCGTCATATCGGGTACAAACCTAATTATGCATGGCCCAACACTTGTTCTGTCATTCTTTATGATGAAACAAATCGTCGTTTCTTGGCTTTGGAAAGTATGGGGAAGAAGGATTGGTGGGGAAATGTTACTTATGAAGCTAAAGATTATCCTAATGTGTTGACTTTTACGGGAGGTACGGTCGATTATGATGCTAATACCGGTAAAGATTTGGTACATATGGAGGGTACCCGGGAAGGATATGTATTCGCCGTTTTGAAAACACCCGGAACCGAAGATTATGACATTTACGGCATGATCACCAATATTGATTATAAAGTAGAAAGGACTCATTACATGCGTTTGCTTCCTGCCAATGGCGACAAAATTATTCATTTCGCTTTTCATCCTGTCTTCCGTATCCTTTATTACGCCACGGAGCAAGGTGACGTGTATCAATTTAACCTCTCCACGCCTGAAAAGAAAGCCGAGAAAATACTTTCTTTCCCCGGCGAGCGTATATCGGTCATGAAATTTCAATGTCCGGTAGCTTATGTAGCCTACGAACCTTGGGAACGTGCACGGGAATATTGGTTATACGTGGCCGGATACGATACGGCTTGTGAGGAAAGTGTCAGTGGTATTTTTAGAATGTACGATTTCCCGCAACAAACATCTGCACCCGTGTTGAAACAGGAAATCAAGCAGTTGGGGAAAATAATAGATATTGCTTATAGATTTAAAAACGATTATAAAAAATGAAACATTTTCTACTATTGACAGGCATTGTCCTGTTCCTTTTGGGTCAGAATACCGTTTATGCCCAAGTGTATGGAACTTATCCTAAAAATAATGTAACCCTCAGCCTGCTCCGGATAACCGGGGCGGGCGTACCGGATACGCTCGAAACGGTTACGACTAACAACGGACGTTTTCGTTTCACAACCCGACCGCAAGAAGCCGGGATTTACAGCCTTGTATTGCACGATGTCGGCTGGGATTATCCGATGTTGTTGGAAAAGGGGAAAAACAAAATTCTCGTTTCTGAAACAAGAGCCATACGGTTGGAAAACACGAAATTGCAACGACAGATTAAAGCCTGTGGCGATGAGCTCAAAAAGCTAAATGAAGAACTCGTCTTCGTCGTGGAACAGTTACGGCAAGAGAAAGATGCGAACAAGCAGCAGGCTTTAAAAGAGAAGCACTTGAATCTTGAAGAGCAAGTTGAAAGTTTGTTGGCACGCTACATACAGGCTAATAAAAACAATATGGCGGGCCTCTTTCTCGTTTGGAACAAGATGAATTGGGTGGATTTCCAGAAATTGGAAAACCGCTATCAGTTGTTGGACGAAAATATGCAGAACACCCCGATAGGTAAAGCGATTAACAAAGAAATAGATCGGCTTTGGTACCTGAAACCGGGAATTGTAGCCCGGGATTTCACCATGCCTGACACCGCAGGTAATCCGGTGACATTATCCACCATTAAAGCAAAAGTAAAGATCCTTGATTTTTGGGCGTCGTGGTGTGTGCCTTGTAGGGCTGCCAATAAAAGATTAATTCCTTTATATGAGAAATATAAAGATCAAGGTTTAGAAATTATAGGAATATCTGTGGATCGTAATGCTGCGCAATGGAAAATGGCTATAAAAAAAGATGCTTGCGGGTGGATCCAGTTATCCGAACTGAAAGCGACTCCCGATGCCGTTTATCTGCGTTATAAAGTAACTCGTATACCTAGGTGGTTTGTACTAGACGAAAACAATCGGTGTATTGCGACCGGCAATGATGACGAGGGATTAGAAGAGATTGTAATAAAAGAATTGAAACGTTAATATTGGGTATTAAATGAATAGGATTGCGATAATTTTTTTCGTGGGTGTGATTTCGTTTTTCGTGGGTTGTAAATCTGATGAATATTCTATTGATGTTTTCATGGAGAATAACACACAGGCGACAGTAAAAATCGTATCGTTGGGAGTGGACGGGCAAGAGGAAATACTAGCTTCAAGTGAAGCCGTCGATGGATTATTTCATTTTTCCGGTCATGTTGACTCTCCTCGAATTTGTTTTTTGACAATTTCAGGTACCACAGGGCGTGTTCCTTTGATATTGGAAAATGAACGCTATCGGGTAACAATTGATGCGAAAGAAATTGTCGATTTCCGGAATTTTACTATTGAAGGCGGACGTTTGCAAGCTATTAGAAATAAATTGAATGATGACGACGAAGCGATCTATCATGTTCGTGATTCTTTGGTAGAACTCTATCAGCGGGCAAGGGCAGTTATGGATGTAATCGAGATGTCTATCATACGTAAAAAATTGGATACGTTAAGCGGGCAATATAATGCACGTGTCTTGGACTACGTCCGGGCTAATCATGATAATCTTGTTGGAGTGGCATTGATATATGAAGGATTGATGCACTTACCCTACAAACAGTTGAAAGCCCGCTATGAATTATTGTCAGAGATCATGCAAAATACCCCCGAAGGTAAAGTCGCCTCACGACGATTGAATTGGTTAGGTAGTATGCAATCTGGCGGTCAGTTTTTAGAGTTCCGTCTTCCCTCGGTTTCGGGGGATACGATAGCGCTATCCGAATTGAAAGGGAAGGTAAAATTGATTGACTTTTGGGCTTCTTGGTGCGCTCCCTGTCGTGCGGAAAATTCTAATCTGTTGCGTATCTATGAAAATTATAAAGATAAGGGGCTTGTCATTGTATCTATTTCAATGGATACCCATAAGAAAGCTTGGGAAGAAGCGATTCAGGAAGACAAACTTCCTTGGTTGCAACTTTCTGATCTAAAAGGTATCGGAAAGGGTATTGCTCGACAATATAACATTCAATCGATACCGCAAACTTATATCCTTGATGCGGAAAATAAGGTTATCGCTGTAGGTCTGAGAGGAAAAGAGCTTGAAGAAACTATCGATAAAGCGATACGATAAAATAATGGGTAGGTAATCATCTACCCGTATATTTTTCCTTGGGATTCAATTCGTGAAAGTTTTTGGAAAAATCACTTTTTGATTCTTCCAAAAACTTTTTTGATTTTTTATGAACCAATAATAAGACGAGTTTAAGCCTTATACTTGCGACTTGTATAATCGGTCCATTCTTTTGTGGTTGTATGAGGGGGATTAACCTTGAATAAGGCGTTGTTTGTGACTATAAAATGGATATTTCAGTATTATTTCGTTATTACTTCCGGATTACTTCCGAATAGAATATTTTTAGTATCCTATTAAAAAACTAATAGAACGCTATTTAATATAGCGTTTTAATAGGGTTTTAATAGCGTTCTAATAGCGTTTTACACGGTGTCTT